>CETB01079263.1_pt1 | contig 10537 bp, 11 predicted proteins | sample 356381 | NCBI WGS metagenome assembly CETB01 (sample SAMEA2622545, study PRJEB7988) | marine metagenome | biome: marine biome (ENVO:00000447); feature: deep chlorophyll maximum layer (ENVO:xxxxxxxx); material: "saline water (ENVO:00002010), including plankton (ENVO:xxxxxxxx)" | depth 155 m | reverse complement strand
CTGGTGATTTGTATGCTGGATTATTCACACATCTAAAAGGTTTTGCCTTTGATCGTGATTATTCCATGGAACTAAAAAAGGATGACTGGTATGGTCATCCTCTTGAAGTAAATGATTTTGTATCACCTGGTGGAATCAAAGTCTTTATGGATAGTATCACTCATGTGAAACCTAGAGACTATCAGTATGCAGCAGTATACTCAGCAATAAAAAACAATCGTAAGTTGCTACTTTCTCCTACGGGATCTGGTAAGTCTCTTATGATTTATTCCCTCGTCAGATACTATTGCGCCACCAGAAAGAAGACGCTCATCATCGTCCCTACTACGTCCCTCGTAGAACAAATGGTCAATGACTTCTGTGACTATGGTTGGAATGCGGATGATCATGTTCATAAAATATATGGTGGTAAGGATAAGGTAACTGATAAACCTGTCATTATATCTACTTGGCAATCGATCTACAAATTTCCTAAGAGATATTTTGACGATATAGAATGTGTTATTGGTGATGAAGCACATCTATTCAAAAGCAAATCACTGACTGGCATCATGACTAAATTGCATAATGCTAAGTACAGGTTTGGTTTCACTGGTACTCTGAATGGAACTAAGACTCACAAGTGGGTGCTTGAAGGTCTCTTTGGTTCCTGTGATCAAGTAACTAAGACAGATGATCTCATCAAAAGTGGTTACCTGTCTAAGTTTAGGATCAAAATCCTACTTTGTAAACACCCTCCTCAACATTTTGAAACCTATCATGATGAGATGGAGTACCTGATTAGTCACAAGGGTAGGAATAATCTAATCAAAAATCTAGTCAAGGACTTACATGGTAATACCCTTGTCCTTTTTAATTATATCGAGAAGCATGGAGAACCTTTATTTGAAATCATAAATAATTCTGTAGATGAGCAAAGAAAAACATTCTTTGTTTACGGTGGAACGGAAGTGGAAGATCGTGAAGAAGTTAGATTACTTACAGAGCAAGAAAACAATGCTATTATCGTTGCGTCCTATGGGACTTTCTCTACTGGTATTAACATTAAGCGTCTTCATAATATCGTCTTTGCCAGTCCCTCCAAGTCTAGAATCAGAAACCTTCAATCAATCGGGAGGGTACTTCGGGTCGGCAATGGAAAAACTATAGCAACATTATATGATATTGCTGACGACATCGGCGGTCAGAACTATACGCTTCGTCATTTAAACGAGAGAGTAACCATATACAACGAGGAAAATTTTAAGTATGAAGTTATCAAGGTAAACCTTACAGCAAGTAAACAATTATGATGGAAGATGAATTCTACGCTACAATAAAGTTAACAACTGGGGAAGAGATCGTTGCGAAAGTTTCCTTTATGCCAGATGATGACAGTCTTGTGCTAGATAATCCTTTGGAAGTTGTACCTGTACAACAACAGCGATCCCCAGAAATACAAGTCAACGGGTTCGCCCTCCAGGAATGGATTAAATCAACGTTTGATCAAATGTTTGTATTACCTCGTAAACATGTGCTTACTATGACTGAGACAGACAAAAAAATAGAGCACTTCTATTTGAAGACACTCAAGAAAATGCATATGGGTCTGGACAATAATAAGTTCACCAGAAGTATGGGACGGTTAGGATCCGTCGTAGAGACCAAGAAGTATCTAGAGAAAATATATAAGCTACCATCCCCTTGAACCCTTGACAGAGTTAGTCTACACCTAAATCGATACGTTGTCAACCCCCTGTATTGACAACCTTCCAATAGGGTGGTATACTTTATGAAGGAGCAAGCATTATATGACATGAGGACAATGGTAAAAAAGAAAACAGAGTACTACGTCAACAATAAAGAATTTCTAGAAGCGATTACTGTATATCGTAACTCTGTTATTTCTGCCAAAGAACTTGGTGAGACCCGCCCCCGTGTGCCGAATTATATCGGTGACTGCTTCTTGAAGATAGCTACTCACTTGTCGTATAAACCGAACTTCGTGAACTATATGTTCAGAGAGGACATGATATGTGATGGGATAGAGAACTGCTTGCAATACATAGACAACTTCGATCCAGATAAATCTAAGAATCCTTTTGCTTACTTCACTCAGATCATTTATTATGCGTTTCTTCGTCGAATCCAAAAAGAGAAGAAACAACTTGAAATAAAAAATAAAATTCTAGAAAGATCAGGGTATGATGAAGTTATGCACACGGATACTTTTGAAGGTTCAATGACTGGGATGAATCCATCTCAATCTGACATGGGATCCATAAAGGAAAACATCGAAACTAAAATGAATAGAGGATAATGAAACTCGAATCTCAATTCACCGCCCACGAATGGAAGAATGCTATTCCTCACGAGGACATGAAGCATCGGGAAACGCTCCTTAAATTATTACATGAGAAAGCATACCGTCACGGACAGTTTACTTTATCATCTGGTAAAGAATCGGAGCATTATGTTAACTGTAAACCTGTCACATTATCATGTGAGGGTAATGCACTGTTAGCACATCTCTTGATCAAATTGATTGAGAAAGATGCTGTAGCAGTTGGAGGACTTACACTAGGTGCTGATCCATTAGTATGTGGTATCGCACAGAAAGCATATTATAAGTGTAACAGACATATTGATGCACTTATTATACGTAAGAATCCCAAAGGATATGGTACTAGGGAAGTCATCGAAGGACCAAAACCACCTAAAGGATCAGTAGTAACTGTACTTGAGGATGTCACAACAACTGGTAGTAGTGCTATGACTGCTGTTAGAGTATTACGTGAAGCAGGGTATACTGTGAATCGTGTTATTGCTATCGTAGATAGAATGGATAACCATGATACATGGGCAAAAAATAATCTTGAGTATCATTCATTATTCTTATTAGATGAGGTGGCACATGCCTAGAGCAATATATAATGACAATTCTATACTCATTAATTTGAATGAGTTAGTCACAATAAGAGGTGAGTATCTGTTTAAAGATGATGATGTGTCGATGACTACAAATCAAATTGACTATATAGCAGAGCGACTTCGACATACATTAACATGGGATACTCTATACAGTATGATAGATCAAAGTATCCTAGAGTTCTATGATTGTCATGAACACCCAGAGGTCTGGGATCCTCATTACGGTGAGATTCAACCAGAACCAGGACGTGAGAAAGAACTAAACAAACGTGAAGCTGAAGCAAAGAAGAAGCAAGCGGAGTTTGAAAAGAACTTTGAAATGAAAGTGTTAGTTAGTCCTTCATGGACAATTGAAGTACCAGTGAGGAAGAAACATGACTGAAGATGGTTTACCAGAACATATTAATAATCTTTGGGAAGACATGGATCGTCTCAATGCATTATATGAAGAACTTATGTGGGAACATGATGCAAAGTTAGAGTTTAAAGCAGACTACGAAAATAATCGTATTATCATACAGCAGAAGAAATGAATACAAGTAAATGGGTTGGAATAAGTTTAGGGGCAGTCTTAGGAGTGTCTCATATTGGTATGATTGGTATGATTGCTAATCGACCAAGTAAGTTACCAACAATTAATTTTCCAGTTGGACCTTACACTTCTTATGAAGCGAACGTAGGGGAAGATGGATACAGCATCAAATATAAATCTAATGATCCTAAAGTGATGCGTGTGGAAAAAGATCTTAAAAGAAAAGGTGGCTTTCTGGGACTGGGTAACAACATTACTAAGACAACAGAAGAGTACACAATGGACGGTGCTCAACACCTACAACAGTATGGAGGAGGTGTATCAAAAGAAGCATCAAAAAAGTCCGAAGCTTGCCTTAAAGCAATCGGTGGAGGAGAAGGAACAGGTAGAATTGTCGGTGGTAGCGTTGGTGCTGCTGTTGCTACTACTAGTATTTCCTCTATTCCTTTTGTCGGTTGGGTACTTGCTGGTGCTGCTACAATGATCGGAATGGATCAAGGTGCAGAAATCGGTGGTAACATGGTAGAAGATCTTAGTAAGGAATGTGTAGAAGACGATGCTTGAAATACAATTAGCAGTAGTTAGAAAACTAAGGAAATTATATCCACAAACTAGAACAGTATACAAAATTAAAACATATATGTTATGAAGATTGCTGTCATTACAGATCAACATCTGGATGGAAGGAAGGGTTCACTCCCCTTCTGGAATTACTTTAACAAATTTTATGATGAAATATTTTTCCCAACACTTGAGAAACACGGTATCAATACCATCCTTGATCTTGGCGACACATTTGATAACCGAAAGTCTATGGATTTTAGTACTCTTGCGAGGATTAAAACTGACTATTTCGACAGACTTAGAAAGTATGATGTACACATGATTCTAGGGAATCATTGTACCTATTATAAAAATACCAATAGGATCAATTCCCCCGAACTATTATTGGAAGAATATGATAACATAACTATCTACTCTGAACCTACTACTCTTAAGTTTGGTGACAGAGATTTTCTTATGTTACCATGGATTAATTCTGGTAATCGTGAACAAGCAGAGAAAGCTATTGAAGATTCTGATGCTGGTATCTGTGCTGGTCATTTAGAGATTGACGGCTTTGAGGTCATGGCAGGTCACAGATTCAATGGTGGATTCAAACCCCCAGACTTTAAAAAGTTTAATCGTGTATGGTCTGGACACTTTCATCATAAGTCTAAGCATGGTAACATTCAGTACTTGGGTAATCCGTACCAGATGTTCTGGAATGATTATGCTGACACCAGAGGTTTTCATATCTATGATACAGATACTGATAGACTGACATACATCAAGAATCCTTTTGAGATGTTTGCTAAGGTATTCTATAATGATAAGGCATATGATTATAGAAAGTATGACACTACTGTCCACAAGAATCAATATGTTAAAGTAGTAGTAGAAGAGAAAACTCGAATGGATGAATTCGAGAGTTTAATTGATGGACTCTATCTCAACGGTGCTCACGATGTTAAGATTGTTGAAACATTGGTTGACACGAAGGTAGATGATGATGTAGAATTGAACGTAAAAGACACCCTAACTTTATTGGGTGAATATATTGATGAGGTGGACATTCAGGTAGACAAATCCGACCTGAAGACACTCATGCAATCTCTATACATAGAAGCGTGTGAAGTATCTTGACACCATTCTATGTTTGTCATCACTTTAAAAGACCATCCACAGGGTGTGTATTCTGTTCTGGATGAGGATGATGATCGTATCATCCCTATCTTTGAGAACAGAGAGGATGCTTTTCGGTATGTAAATCTTCTAGGTGTTGACGAAGAAAACCCCAAACTAGATGTCGTGACTGTGCAGCTTGAACAAATGGTACAAGCCTGCTCGATGTCTGGTCAAAGATATAGTATTATAACCACTGACGACTTCATAGTCCCACCTGATACCTATGATCACTTTCCAAAAGATCCGTTGGAAGAACCTCCTGAGCACGGGAAACACGTTTAGTGAGATAGATCTCTCTGCGACAAGAAATACTTTAATAGTTGGTGCTAATGGATCAGGTAAGAGTACGATCTTAGATGCACTGACATATACATTGTTTGGTAAACCCTATCGTAAGATTAATAAAGGGATGCTGGTTAACAGTGTCAATCAAAGTAACCTCATTGCAGAACTTGAGTTTACTATTGGTAAGAATGAATATAAGATTGTACGAGGTACTAAACCAAATAGGTTTGAGATCTTTTGCAATGGTCAGATGTGGGATAAAGAATCCACTGTTGTAGAACAGCAGAAGAACCTAGAGCAGAATGTGTTGAAGATGAATTACAAGTCTTTCACACAGATTGTGGTGCTAGGATCTAGTACCTTTGTTCCTTTCATGCGTCTGCCACTACCGCAACGCCGAGAGATCATTGAAGACATCTTAGACATTCAAGTTTTCTCTATCATGAATAGTAGATTGAAGGATAGAGTCAGAGAGAATTCTAATGAGATTAAAGATCTAGATTATCAACTCCATCTTCTTAATGAAAAGATTGATCTTCAAAAGAAATATATGTTTGAATTAGAGAAGAAAAATCAAGAAGAGGTATTGAAAAAAGAAGAAAAGATTAAAGAGTATGAAACAGAAAATGAACAGGCAACTGAAGAAATCAAGATTTTAGCAGAAGAAGCTCACTTGTTGCATATACAACTAGAAGATTACGCTGCGTCTGCTGACAAGTTGCAAAAATTAAATACTATCTTAATAAAACTACAGCAAAAGTTACAAGGATGTCAGAAGGAGCACAAATTCTTTGAAGAGAATGATGAATGTCCTACATGCTCTCAAAAAATTAAGAAAGCATTTAAGAATTCAATGATCGGTGCTCTTGATACAAAGATCAATGACATGTCTAATGGTAAGTCTGAGTTGGAGAAAGCTATTGAAGAAGAACGAGAAAGAAATTTGATGTTTGTTCAACTGTCTAAGCAAAGTACTGAAGTGAATACATCTATGTCTAACGTTAACTATAAGTTAGTTTCGATTCGTAAGTCTATTGATGATATTCGAAAAGATATTGAAGAACTAGAAGGTTCTAATCCTGATAAGAAAGCAGAGTATAAAAAACTTGAGACTCTTGTAAATGAGAAGAAAGAAGTAAAGACTAACAATACCAATTCCAAGAAGGATAGGGATGTTCTTAATGCTGCTACTGCCTTGTTAAAAGACAGTGGTATTAAGACAAGGATCATCAAGACATATCTTCCTACAATGAATAAGATGATCAATCAGTACTTACAAAGTATGGACTTCTATGTTAATTTTACTTTAGATGAGAACTTTGAGGAGACTATCAAGTCTAGATATAGAGATATCTTTACGTACGAGTCCTTCAGTGAAGGAGAGAAGGCACGTATTGATATTGCACTATTGCTTACTTGGAGAAGTATTGCTAAACTTAAGAATAGTGTAGACACTAACCTTTTAATTCTGGATGAAATCTTTGACAGCTCACTTGACCAATCTGGTGCTTCTGATCTTGGTTGGATCTTACGTAATTTCGACGATAGCACTAATGTTTTCGTAATAAGTCATAAGGAAGCATTGAATGATAAGTTTGATAGAACTATCAATGTATCGAAAGAAAAGAACTTCTCTAGACTAGAGGAGACAGTTAACGAAGTGACACACGCACTGGTTGGCTAACCTATTTTGTTTGCTATCATAGGTATACAAACAAAGAAAAGCATGTACGATTACTACACAAGAGATTTGACAAGACAAGAGATTAAAGGAAACCTTGCACGTCTGCTCGCTACAGAAAACCTTATTGTTGAGCACAGAGGTGATATTCCTACTGCTTCTTTTGATGTAGATCGTAGGGTACTTCAACTTCCTCAGTGGGATAAAGCATCTGGTCAAGTTTATGACATGTTAGTTGGTCATGAAGTTGGTCATGCTCTTTATACTCCCAACGAAGATTACACTGACTATGTTCAGTGTCCAATGGATTATGTGAATGTCGTTGAAGATGTTCGCATCGAGAAACTTATGAAGCGTAAGTATCCTGGTCTTAAGAAGAGTTTCAATGCAGGTTACAAAGAACTTAATGAGCAAGATTTCTTCCAAGTTGAAGGTGTAAACTACAGTACAGTTTTATTCATCGATAGAATAAATCTTCACTACAAACTTGGTCCTTCTGCAATGGTTCCTTTCACTGAAGCAGAGAAGGTCTTTGTTAATAGAGTTGCAGAGACAGAAACCTTTGAAGAAGTATGTGCTCTAGCAGGTGAGATTTACGGTAAGCAGAAAGAAGAGCAAGAGAAACTTCAGAGTGCAGAAGTTCCTGTACCTCAAAATGGTGGACAGGAAGAAGGTGATGTTAAAGATGGTGAAGAGCAGCAGTATCAAACACCTAAGAAAGGTAACAATGATGAGAAAGAGAAAGCAGATCTAGATACACCTTCATATAATAAGAAAAAGGACGAGAAAAAGGATGATCAAAATAGTGAGCAAGGTCAAACCTCTGGTGCTTCTGGTGGTAGTGCTGGTGCAGAAGGATCTCAAGGTCCTCAAGACATTGATTCTGCTAAGACACAACAATCTTTTGACTCTGCTGCATCAGGTCTCAGCACACAAAGTAAGCACAACATTGGTTATGTAGAAATTCCTTCTACATTAAAGTTAGATGATTACCTTGTAGACTGGGAAGAAGTTCATAATTGGATTGATAATCGTTTTTCTCAATATCCAGAACCACAAGAATCTAGGGGTTCTGATGGTACTTTATACTGGAAGCAACTAGGTCTTGCTGATGCAGATGCTGACTATAAAGAGTATAGACAATCAGCACAGAAAGAAGTAAACTATCTTGTAAAAGAATTCGAGTGTAGAAAATCAGCATCTGCATATGCACGTGCTTCTGTTTCAAAGACTGGAGTTATTGATACAACAAAGCTTCATACTTACATGTACAATGAAGACATCTTTAAAAAGATCTCTGTAGTACCTGATGGTAAGAATCATGGTTTACTATTCCTTCTTGACTGGTCTGGTTCTATGGGTGATCAAATCCATGCAACCTTGAAGCAGATCTTAAACTTGACAGCATTCTGTAAAAAGGTTAATATACCTTTCGAAGTATATGCCTTCACAAATGAGTGGAGAGTTGTCCAAATGATTAAGGACAACAATCCCGAAGCAAGTTCTTACTGGTATCACGAAGATCGTGATTCAAATACACCTGTAGATGGTGAGATTTACATCCGTAAAGGTGAGTTCAACCTTATGAATATTATCTCCTCTCGTAGTAACACACGTGACTATGAAAGGCAGTGTAAGAATATGTATCGTTGCACCTATGCATTTGATCATCGTGGAAATTCCTACCAGATTCCAGAAGGATTACAACTATCTGGAACACCATTAAATGAAGCAGTAGTTATGCTTAACTACATCATTCCATCTTTCAGAAAGAAGAATGATTTAGAGAAAGTAAACGTATGCATTCTTACAGATGGTGAAGGAGCATGTTGTGGTTACGGTAGGAAGAGAACTCCAGATTATGATCCTCAAGAAAAACTTTACGTTAGTAAAATTGGTTCTTTAAACGCATTGCGTGATCGTAAGACTGGTATTGTATACAAACCAATGGATGATTCTTACAGTGCTGTAACTAATCAGTTGATCACTCAAGTTAGGGATCGTAATACTGGTGTTAATGTTCTTGGATTTAGAATCCTAAGTGGAAGTCGTCTTAACGAATTCATCAATAGGTACTCTGAGAATAATTACTCCTACGATAAGGTACTCCAAGAATGGAGAAAGAACAAATCCGCATCATTCCAAACCCACTTGGATACACTGCTCTCTATGCTATACAGCAAACCGCACTTGACGCTGATACAGATCTCAAGGTAGAATCGGGAGCAAAGAAAGCAGACATCTCTCGTGCTTTCAAAAAAATGTTGAAGTCAAAGTCAACTAACAAGAAACTGTTGAATTCCTTTGTCGGGTACGTTGCTTGACAACTACCCCTTTCGGCATTATACTTACTCAAACAGGCCAAATCTCACATAATCTATGAGAAAACTCAAACAGTTGTGCAGAGAGTTTCGCCAATATGAAACTTTACATATTGGAAAGATACTTGTTCATGCACTAAAACAACAAATCCGTCAACGTCCAAATGGTACTCAGGTACGGTTTATCAAGAAGTCTGCTAAGTCATACTTCAGAGAAAACTATCCTGCTGCATTTGATGAGATGAAAGAAAAGGACTGGGATGACGTAGCAAAACGCTTAAGTCATATCTGGAACACAACTAAGAACGAAGATCCTATCTTCGCAGAGTATAGGAAAACCTATCCATCATACTTTGCTGATAGTGCTCAGGTTTCAGAAGAGCAGATTAAACTACCATTCGATATTTACGATGAAGTAGTTCTACCTGTAGAAAAGAGAGCACCTATCCCTCAACCTGCTTATGCTTTCAAGGCAGATACTACACCGTCACCTGACGTTGCATTCTCTGTTGTTGATCGTATCATAGATAGGTTTACTGAAGCAACGGTAACCACTAAAGACGGTACAGTGATCCAGTTGAAGAAGTGACACACACCCCCTTCACAGGGGGTTTTTTCTTGCTATCATTAGTACATAACAAATAAACAACTTCAAGACAAATGCCAGCGAAGAATCCACTGACAACTCAGACATTGGTTAAGTACCTCACCAAGAAAAATGGTACAGATATAAATGCAGATCACGTACGTGAAGCAGCAGCACATTTCGGACTTAAGTATGCTTCTACTATAAAGAGGCTTCGTAAGTTTTATGTTAAGCGTGGAACATGGTCGTTGGAAGAAGTCAAAGAGAATCTTGAGCGTCAGATCTCTGCTCCTGCTGTTATTCCACAGGAAGCACAGAACCTAGTACCATCAAAAGATCCAAACTTTGTTCCTTTCGGTAACTTTGCTGATGTAAAGAAAATTATCAACAGCAAACTCTTCTATCCTACTTTCATTACTGGACTCTCTGGTAATGGTAAGACTCTCGGTGTAGAGCAAGCATGTGCTCAACTAAATAGGGAACTAATTCGTGTT
>CETB01084166.1_pt1 | contig 10551 bp, 7 predicted proteins | sample 356381 | NCBI WGS metagenome assembly CETB01 (sample SAMEA2622545, study PRJEB7988) | marine metagenome | biome: marine biome (ENVO:00000447); feature: deep chlorophyll maximum layer (ENVO:xxxxxxxx); material: "saline water (ENVO:00002010), including plankton (ENVO:xxxxxxxx)" | depth 155 m | reverse complement strand
TGGAACGACAGTGGTTCCGGCGCAGAACAAGACGTCTCTGTCTGGAGACCGCGCGTTCCTGCAGGATGTCATTTGATTGGCATGACCGCCAAGAACGGGCACTCGCGTCCAACCTTCTCGACACTGGTCATTCGTGCTGGTGGTGGAGACATCGCACCGCCCGAAAGGTTCGATCTAGTATGGTGGCAGGAACGCGGTAAACGTCGCTTCTGGTGCTGGCGCCCTATCCCGCCAGCGGGTTACGTCTCACTTGGTGACGTGGGTACAACTAGCGAAACACCACCCTCACGCAAGGATGTGGTCTGTGTTTCCTTGGCCCGCCTTAGCCCGAACAGGCAACCTTTGGGTGGTCAGATATGGAACGATAGAGGTGGTGGCGCACCGAAAGACGCGGCATTCTTTGCGCAGCCCGGAGGTACAGGGCTCTTCCGATGCAGTGATGATGCTACTCACAACAAGCCACATGGCGAGTTCCCGATTCCTGCGGGAGCTTCGACTAGTCCCCATACAACTCTGGCGACCAATGGGATTGAGATTTTGGAAGCAGTAGTGGGCAAACCCATTCGCTTCAGAATCAGCAATCGTCCAAGCAGCAACGATGCTTGGGTGGGCATCTACCCATCGAATGCGCTCGACCAACATCATGGAGAGGAAAACAAGCGATGGAAATGGCTTCGGAACTTAGATGCGAACAACGCATCGTTCCCTAAGCAAGCAGTAGGAGATTGGAGCATACGGGTATTCTCTGATGGGGGACACACGCTGCACGAAAGAAAAGACTTCCAAGTCAAGGCTCAGACTGTTGAGTCTCAACCGCTTGATGAGACGGCTGAAAAATCAAGACGCAGAAGAATAGGGCTCGTGGCTTTATTTGGTCTATTCTTGTTGATTCCGGGTTTACCGCTTCTTATCATCGGAACCGGCTCAACAGGCGAGGATAGTATCGGGATGATAATTCCGGGCGCGATTCTGACTGGTATTGGTGGGTTCTTGGCAGTGGCCGCTTGGTTTACCCTCATATCTTCGTGGACTAGATCTAATGCTGCCCGAACCCAGACTGCTCCTCGGTGGACCAAGTTCGCGGCCGTGTTCGCCGTATTACTCCTGGGGCCCGGCGTAACCCTGCTTGTCATCGGGTCTATTTCAGCTGAATCATTCGTAGCCCAATCTGAATCCAATGCCACTCTGGAAATTTTCGATGTAGATGATATGGGCGATCAGGGATTCATCATTTTCATCGAGGCGGTACTGGGGGACTTCGATAATAATGGCATCTATGACCACTGTGAAGACATCATCGTGAGCGCCACTCACTCAGGAAGTTGGATGTCTGACCCGTGGACAGGATATCAGAAAGTCAACCCTCCAGATGAAAGTCGACAAGTGTTCGAACTTGGGGAATGCGAATCCTGGAACCACGTCCAACAAAAAAACAAGGATGGAAGAAACATCATCAAAATGGGACAAGCATGCTACGGTTGTATGAAAGGCACTACAACGATTAATGCAGAATATTCTGATGGCTCAAAAGCCGCCGTCATGTGGGTCCAAGACGGAGAAGAAGTCATTGGAGCCATCGGTATGATAATTGGCGGCTCAATCATGACGGGTCTTAGCTCCATCGCGATAATCAGTCTGTTAATAATCTGGGGGGGAAGTAGCCGCAGGAAAAAAGATGGTAGCCAAAAATCGAGTATCGATATTTTAGAGGCGACCGCCAACAAGGGCGTGTATTTCAGAATCAACAATCCTCCCACTAGCAACGATGCTTGGGTAGGTATCTATCCTCGTGGCGGCGAAGACTCCGATCATGGAGAGGAGGGTGTTCGTTGGCACTGGCTGAGGGAAATAGATGTGAACAAAGCAAGATTCTATGAAAAATCCGAGGGCCGCTGGAGCATACGTGTTTTCTCAGATAGTGGATACACTTTGGATAGCCAAGATGACTTTGAGATCGTTCCCAAAGACGACCAATGGTGGAAGGACTAATTCCAGCGCACCTCCCCAACTGGCAACAATTTTTCTAAGACATACCTCTATACACTGTAGGGCAAACCAAAAATTGATTTGGGAGGTGGGAATACAAAATGGATTGGAGAAAAATAGGACTTTTTGCTAGCTTAGCATCTATATTCGGAAGCATTGGCATATATTACAATGGAGATTCAGAGTTAGGGATATTTGTCGGCCTTTGGGCTTCGGCACTTCTACTACTGAGCGACCGTATCGCACAAATGACCGAGTAGCGTGAATATTTGACTAAACAGTCAGTTTGAATTGATTTCGCCCCTGCGGAGCATATGCCCGACCCCAGTGTCGAAACCAAAGAGGAAACAATTCTCCTTGAGGTTCTGGCATCACTTCATCCCACAGCCAAACGAAACTCCCTTCGTAGAATGATAGATCATGGGCGAGTCCGAGTCGATGGAGATAAGGCAACTCGGGCAAACATGAGAGTGCCAAAAGGCTCGTTGGTTGAAGTGCTTTCGAAAGCAGATGGTGACAAACCTCTGACTCAACCAAAAGAAACAATTCCTGAACCTGAGGTATTGTATTTCGATACAGAAGTAATTCTTGCCAACAAACCAGCCGGGCTTCTTTCCGTTGCTACCGACAGAGGCGAACTAGATACGATGTACGACAGAGTCGCAAAATGGGCATGGGAAAGTGGAAAAACCCGAACACACTTAGTTCACAGACTCGATAGAGAGACTTCAGGATGTATGATATTCGCGCGTTCTGCAGAAACCAAAGACATGCTTCAAAAACAATTCAAGGATCGCTCAGTAGAGCGAATCTATCACGCTGTGGTTCACCGAGAACCTTCGCGGGAAAGCGGAACAATCAATCTCCGTATCCTTGAAACTAAGGACAAAAGAGTCAGACTAGTGGAGAAAGGTAGACGAGGAGGAAGAGAAGCCATAACACATTGGCAGAAGGAAAAAGTGGGCCCCGAACATAGTCTAATATGCATCAAAATAGACACCGGAAGGAGGGCCCAAATTCGACTCCACATGCAACATCTAGGTTGTCCAGTAGCAGGAGATACTAGACATGGCTTCGGAAAGGCGAGTGTAAACAGATTGTGCCTCCATGCGACCTCTCTTTCATTCAATCATCCGGACGGCGAACGCATGACAATTGGTTCAGAAATACCAAGCCAATTATTCTCAGAATTGAATAGGCGCTACAACTGAACTTTGAGACTGAAAAACATTCGCTTATAACTACAATTTGTTCACAAAAGAATTGTAACATGTCACGCCTCTACAATTTTGGTCTCTATGTCCACGATAATCGTAAAGCAGTGGTTGTTTTTGCAGTAGTATCGCTTCTATTTTCAGTTGGTCTTCTCAGTCAGGGAGAGCAATTCATAGATGGAAACGCGCCTCCACCTACAACAGATTCCGGAAGAGCGCTGGGCCTAATCGACGAACAACTTACAGTCTCAGCCGCAAACACCGTAACCTACATCCTATCTCACCAAGAAATGACTTGGCAAGAAGAGGAGTTCCAAATTGCAGTAGAGTCATTTGTCTCGGATATTAGAGAAATGAACCTCGACATAGTCAGTATATCGACGATTTATGACGATCCAACAAATCAACAAGTAATAGCCACTCACAGTTCCTTGGACGGCAAGAAAACGGCAGTTTACGTCTCTCTTGCGGGAAGTGAGGCAGATCTCACAGATGAAATCCCGTCACTCAAGCAGCTCGACAGTGAAACACTCGAGGTAATTATAACAGGCAGCCTAATCATAGGAAATGACTTTGATATCGCAATGAAAAATGATACAATTAGGGCCGAAGTAGTAGGCCTACCACTTTCTCTCATAATCCTTCTATTCGTCTTCGGAACATTTACTGCAGCGATTTTACCACTTCTGATTGCACTATTGATGATCGCACTAGCAACAGGGATAAGTTACTGGATGTCTGACTGGTGGTTCTTCGGTCTAACGGAATACTCAGTGAGTATGATTTCACTAATCGGCATAGCAGTTTCAATCGATTACAGCCTTTTCATGATTAGTCGATTCCGTGAAGAAATCGCAAAAGGACAATCAACAGAAAGTGCGATTGCAACTATGATGGATACTGCAGGAAGAGCGGTGATGTATTCCGGCGCAACTGTTGCCGTTGGCCTCTGCAGCCTATTCTACTTCGACGCGACACACATGCCTTCCATGGGACTGGGTGCATTCCTTGCGGTCGCAGCTGCAATGCTCTATTCGTTTACTGTATTACCCGCGTTGTTGTCATATTTAGGCACCAAAATCAATTCACTACCGGTCCCCATTCCCGGAGCCAATCGTAAGACTGAATTTTGGAAAAAACTCTCAATTAAGGTCATGGATAAACCACTCAGGTGGTTAATTCCCGCCCTCGTTGTTCTGTTGCTAGCCGCCTCACCGTTCCTAAGAGTAGAAATGAGTGCTGGTGGAATAGAAGCACTGCCTCCAGATATGGAATCTAGAATAGGCTTTGAGATACTGGAAGAAGAATTTCCAGCCTACACAGCATCCAGCATCCCCATCGTTATCGTATTCGCCGCCGATGATGTTCCACTGAGTGTTGAATATTCTGAGCGCGTGTCTCCATATTGCCAAAATATCGCAGAAATAGAAGGCGTAATCAGTGTGACTCATCCAATCTGCAACACAGAATTATTTGAACAGGAATTTACAGAATGGCCAATCGAGACCCAAGATGTATGGCTTGCTTCTGTATCAGAAAACATCCTACGAATGTCGGTACCGATACAATATCGAAGTGGTTCTGACGAGTCAGAAAGAATCGTCCGTGATATGATGGAAATCTCAGATGAGGAAGATTTCGAAGCACTAATTGGAGGATGGAGCGCATTCGAGGTTGAACTCAAAGACCATCTTGTAGAGCGTATTCCAGCCGTTCTTGCATTCGTACTAGGCCTAACAGTCCTCCTAGTATTCTTTCAGGTCAGATCAATTCTAGTCCCTGTAAAAGCAATTATGATGAACATTCTCTCCGTATCTGCATCCTTCGGAATAATCGTCCTAGTATTCCAAGACGGTTTGTTAACAGGTGTGCTAAATTATTCCGCTCAACCAATTGACCTGACGGTGCCCCCTCTAGTATTCGGAATAGCCTTTGGATTATCGATGGATTACGAGGTACTAATGCTTTCTAGAATTCACGAGGCGTGGGGAAAGACAGGCGATAATACCCAGGCTGTTGCGGAGGGCTTACAAGCCTCCGGTAGCCTGATTACAGGAGCCGCCGCAATCATGGTTGCAGTATTCTTTGGATTCGTCCTAGCGGATGTACTAATCATCAAATCAATTGGTTTTGCATTGATGGTTGCAGTAATAGTCGATGCAACAATCGTTAGGGCAATCGTAGTACCTTCGACCATGAGGTTGCTAGGTAAGGCGAATTGGTGGGCTCCTAGTTGGATGAAGTGAATCACTCATCCTCATAGATGGCTCTTGAGGGCATGTATCTCCAAACCAGAATTGCATTTGTCAGGGCGATAATCGCTCCAACCCACGCGGAAGCAATCATACCATCTACGAATGCAAGTTGCGCAGATTGGATTAATTCGGCGCCTAACATGTTACCTTCTGATACCATATCGCCTCCAATCCTCATAGCAGCAGGAAAGGATTCTCTGAGAACGGAATCGAGATTTTCTAGGCCATCTGGTACCAGTAAACTACGTTGATAATATTCGTTTAGCACAGAACCACCAATTGCTATTCCAAGCGCCCCCCCAATTTCCCGACTAGCATCGTTTGTAGCACTCCCTACGCCAGCTTTGTCAGAGGGTATTGAATCCATTACTAGTGTAGTCGATGGAGCCATAGTTAGCCCCATGCCAAACCCAAGAAGAAAGAAAGTCACAGCGATCTGAATGTATTCGGTTTCAATCGTAACCGTGGTGAATAGAATCATTCCAAGAGCGACAAGAGTTAGCCCAGTACTTACTATTCGTGAACTTCCAAATTTAGCAACCAAACGGTCTGAATTAGCTGCTGCAGGCATTAATCCCAACGGTAGTGGTAAGAATCTGAGCGCTGCATCTAATGCACCATGCCCTCTAACTAATTGGAAGTGAAGCATTTGGGTAAACATGAAAGAAAACATTACGAAAAACGCCAACATAATTGCAATCAACCCCATAGAAAACCCTGGTGATGAGAAGAACTCAATTGGAAGCATTGGATGTTCAACACGCTTCTCCCATCGAATGAATGCCAGCGTGAATAGTAACCCGAGTGCAGCAACCCCGAGAGTTTCTACAGATGTCCAACCGTGGCTAGGGGCCTCGATTATTGAGTAAAGAATCGAACCCAATGCGCCTATGGATAGAAACGCCCCTATAGGGTCAAGAGGGCGCTCTTGATTATCCTTGGATTTAGGAACTAGAAATAGGCCAAGAATTAGTGCCAGAGCAATAATTGGCACATTAATCCAGAAGACCATTTGCCAGTCATAATTCTCAACAGCCCACCCACCAACAAGTAATCCAATCGGAGCGCCAATTCCGGCCATCGCCGCCCATATCCCTACTGCCTTCCCCCTTTCTTCCGGAGGAAACACAACAACTACCACAGAGAGGGTGGCCGGCATTACAAGAGCAGCACCAATTCCCATCACTGCTCGGGCCGCAATCACCTCTCCAGAAGAAGTCGCATAAGTTGCGGTAAGTGCCGAGGCCGTTGCAACTAACAAAAGTCCAATTTGTAAGGCTGCTTTCCGTCCAAATCTATCTCCCAAGGCACCCATCACAAGGAGCAGCCCACCAAACACCAAAGCGTAAGCATCTAGAATCCACTGAAGTTCTGTATTGTCTGCTTTCAGGTCCTTTGAGAGTTCAGGAAGTGCGACATTCAATGTCACGTTATTCAGCATTACAATAACAAGACTCATACTCATTACACCGAGAATTGCCCAGCGGCGTCGGTGAACCGTTTCATCATCCACAGTTTACCAGGTTGCACAGGGTCTTTGAATACGCAGGTTTGAGATATAACCTCCTTCAGGCCGCCTCTATGAGGCGGCGTACGTACGCGGGGGCGGCAGTATTGCTACTGTTGACGATGAGCCTATCTGGCTGCGTATTCTGGGCTGATGAAGAACCATCAACTCCAATTGAAGACTCACCCTATACCCCAATTTGGGAAAGGCATACCTTGGAATGGCAGATGGACGATTCAATGTCCTTCCTTCTAAACCCAGGACCTTACCAAGCATTGGAAGTTGCAGAAGCTTACATCGAAGTAGATACTAGTGATATCTGGGAGACTGGTCCATCTCAGTCAACAGTACACCTTTCTTACTGGCTACCAAACAATACGCTAGATGGAGAACAGGTGCCTGTGATAGCAATCATTAGCCCTTACTTTGATTATGGCGCGCAAGGCAGCGAGTCATCTCCAACAAATGTTGTAAGTGCTGGTCGTGGTGAATTCATATTCCAAAACTTCGTACCACATGGGTACGCTATGGCGCAAGTGGCAGTATTTGGCACAGAGGAATCCAGCGGGTGTTTCGACTATAGAGGAGCCGGGGAAGGTTTGGGAATACACTCTGCCGTAGAGTGGTTGGGCAGTCAGAATTGGAGCAATGGTAATGTCGGACTATACGGCAAATCGTATGAAGGAGCAACGCAATGGGAAGCAGCCGCGATCGGAAGCGAGTATCTGAAGACAATAGTACCAGTATCTGGAACTACAGCATTACACCCCCTTCTTTACAAAAACGGCAGTGCAGAGGCAAGAAGCCAAATTATGCACATGAACTATTTTTCCAGTACTGTAGACTACGATGAGGACGATTTTGATAATATATGTCCCGACATAGTGGAGGGGATATTTGCGGGGCCTGTGACTTATATCGCAGGGGAAATGGATCCATATATGCAAAACTATTACGATGAGCGAAGCCATATTGACAAAGCATTTCTCAATTGGAATGGAAGCGTATACTGGGTCCAAGGAATGCAGGATTGGAATGTCGATCCACACCAGGTTTTTGGTGGCCCACCTGGGACTAATTGGTACCAAACCTATATTGATGCAGGATTCGAAATCCGAGGTATGCTGGGTCAATGGGGTCACCATTATCCAGACCAGATTAACAGCCACGAAGGAGTGGACCCAGGATATGGTTACGAAGCCCTATCAAACATGACAAGATGGGACTGGGCGCAGGACCTTTTCCAATGGTTCGAATATTATCTACAAGAAAGAGGTCCGAAACCGACCTTAGATGCTCAGATACAAAGGAACGACGGAGAGTGGAGGATAGAGGAGACTTGGCCTCCACAAGATAGCCAACCATTCACTCTTCCACTCAGCGAATGTGTCAATGATGGTGTATTTGTTGGCGGCGGCCCATCAGTTGTCGGCGGCGGTCTAACAGTAGTGGTAGAATGCCCATCAATAAACGAAGATACAGACCTCCATATTTCCGGTCTACCAACCCTTCATCTTTCTGCAGTTCCTTCTTTCGATGGCGGACAAATATTCATCGAAATGCAGGATGCCGAAACGGGAATGCGCATTGGCCATGCTACCATGGATGTGAGATATTACGAGGGAGGGTATGAGCCACAGACAGTTATTCCGGGCGAGCAAATAACCATGTTGATGGAGTTCCAAGGGATAGACGCACTACTTCCTGCTGGCCACGGTCTCCGCTTCATCTTCAGTGATCAAGGACAAGACTACTTGGCCCCTGCTTGTGGAAATATATGTACGGTACACATCCTCCCTTCGCTATCTGTGTTTGAAGCGCCTGTTATTGATAGAAATGGCTCGAATGTCCTGATCACACCTCAACATGAGGCTTGAGATATCACCGAGCGGGAGCATTCATCTTTCAGAGCCTACAGCGACCTCTGTCTATGTCATTACCGCGACGAGCTATGGAGCAAATGGGATTCGCGGTTTGTTGCCTTACTTGCGATGCTCCAGACATCGCCGGAAGCGAGCGCTGTAGACATTGCATAGACTCACACGCAAAGGCGAGAGATAAATTGACTTCTGGACCTGCGACTACGAAGGCAGAACGCCTAGCACGCGAGCAGGTAACCATGTTAGCAGACCCCAGCAAATATATCGACGATAGTGAACACGGAGAATATATGCTAAATTATGTCCGCCTTATCGCCGCTCATCAGGGAGTAGAGCAGGTCATAACGATGGAACAAGTAGAGGCGAGATTCGCCGCACAGAGAGCCAAGAAGGATAAGTCGATAATTCGTGAAGTTGCAAACCAGAACCCTTGGGCTGAACGCGCTCCGGACGCCGAGGAGAGAGAGGAAATGTTGCAAATGTTTGGCACTGCAACAAGGCCTGAAGCGCCAACATGGGAAGATTTGTTAGATGAGGTTGGCGAATTACTCGATGAGAATTGAGAATAACGAGCCTTCAAACGAGACGAGAAGAGTGAGATAAGCAATGGCAGCGGAGAGAGACCCTCGCGCCTCGCGCTTGGAAGATGATATATTCGAGCGCGCACGCTCACCCGCAAGTCACACTAAGGCGAGAGACGATGGTAATTGGAGACAGCCCCATGTCAGGGTTGTATTTGCAAATAATGGACAAGGAGGCCAACCCTTCTTTCGAGTTTTTGGAGAGGAACCACAGCCACGAAGAGTGTATATTCACAAGGGCTCAATATGGCATTTTTCAAAAATCGAAATCGAACATCTGTTTCAAGCCACACTGGCTTTTTCGGTAGCTCTGGCCTTCATGTCAGTAGGCGGAATATTCGGAGCACTGAATTCACCCAGCGCATTTTTGATGGGTGGTTTATTCTGGATGATCCCCGCCGCTCCCGCTTTCATAGTTCACGAATTAGCCCACAAATTATCTGCTCGCCACTATGGTTGCTGGGCCGAATTTAGAGCATCACCCGGCGGCCTTCGGTTTGGCGTAATTCTCGCTGCCTTACTCGGGATAGTTTTCATGGCCCCCGGTGCAGTAATGGTAATGGGTAACACAACAAAGAATCAATTCGGTAAGATAGCACTCGCAGGGCCGCTAAGTAACATTATGTTGTGGGCAATCGGTCTTGGCTTGATATCTCTCGGTCTTGAAACGACAGAATTCACCTATATAGAGAACGGCCTACTCTACTATTGGTGTTGGGTCAATGTCGGCCTTGGTGCTTTCAATATGATACCATTCGGGCCACTTGATGGTAGGAAAGTGAAGACGTGGTCAAATGCTGTATATTGGATATGGGTATCAATATTTGCGGCCCTAATTTGGTTCAATATGAACATCCTACCGGAACTCTTACCTAACGTCTCTTGAGGATTAAGTATGCCTAATAAGTCGACAAAAATACTTCTTGCATTTGTGATAATAGTGAGTTCGATTAGTGGGTGTATGGGCATTTCCTCATCAAGCCAAGAATCAACATCAGATCTAGTCACATCAGCAAATGACCCCTGCATTTCTTCTTCGGAAGCAATCTTACAAGAGGAAATAGCAATAATAGTAGATGGCGAAGAGCGAATTTTCAGACTCTCCGCTCCAAGTTCTGAAGCTGGAAC
>CETB01035502.1_pt1 | contig 10561 bp, 5 predicted proteins | sample 356381 | NCBI WGS metagenome assembly CETB01 (sample SAMEA2622545, study PRJEB7988) | marine metagenome | biome: marine biome (ENVO:00000447); feature: deep chlorophyll maximum layer (ENVO:xxxxxxxx); material: "saline water (ENVO:00002010), including plankton (ENVO:xxxxxxxx)" | depth 155 m | reverse complement strand
AATATGATTCCTTGGGAGAGAGAAATTTATTTAGCACTTCTCCAACAATATATTGAAGAGGAAAATTTAAAGGCACAGCAAGCAAACAATGGCTGAGATAGGATCACCAATAGCAGGAGGAATAAGAGCCGTTAGAAATACGGTATCTTCTAGTGTCTTTAGTACTACTCCTAGTAATAGAAATAACTTAAATACTTCTGTTATAACACCTTTACTAATTCAAAATTCTCAGGGTTTAAAGGGTGTTTCTAATGATATAGGATCTCTTAATCAACAAGTATCTGCATTAAGAAATTCTCTCAATGCGGTTAAACAAAATTTAGAATTAGAAGCATCATTAACTAGACAAAGAGAAGCTGCTGCAGCAGCAAGAGAAGAGAAATTAATAGCTTTAAAACTTAGAGAAGGTAAAGAAAGTGGTTTTGAAAGAAAAATTCAAAACGCTTTAATGGCTCCTGTTGCTAAGATTGGAAATCAGGCTAGAGGAGTTTTAGGTAGAGTAGGTAATATATTTAAGGTATTGTTTTTTGGATGGCTTGGTAAGAGTGCCATTGATGCATATCAAGCAATATCTCTTAGAAATATTGAAAAATTAAAGCAAATTGGTATTGATGTTGGTAAAACTTTATTAACTATTGGTGGTCTTTATTTGGGTTCCAGACTTGCTTTACGGGGTACAGTTGGAATACTTGCTAGATTGGCAACAAGATCAACCAAATACACTAAGGGTTTTGGAATCTGGCAACCCTTCAAAGATATTAGGACGTTAATAGGTATTGCTGCTAATAGTCTTGCTGCTTTTGCTCCACTATTTTTCATGGGTAAGAATAATGCGGGTGAAGGGGATAAAAATTGGATTCAGAGAAAATGGAGTGACGTGACAGGTGGAAATAAAGATGAAGAAGATGGAGATTTAGATATAGATGGAATCAACCAAATAGCTGATCCTGGTAATTTAGAGGAAAAAAGTGATAACTCGGAAAAGTACTCTATTCGGAGTATGTGGAAAAATCTTTGGGGAGGAAAAAAATCAGATACTAAGACTGAGAACCAATCTACTAGTATTAAACCAAAGAATAAGGGATTATTTGGTGGATTATTTGCTAGGAAACCAAAACCACAAAAATTTGATCCTTATAAGGAATATGATCAAGGGGAATTTGTTAGTGTAAGAGGTCAAGTTAGTAAAATAGATGAAATGGGTATACCTCAACCAGTTGATAAGAGTGAATTTTATAATGCTCAAAAAGAGGATACTACATCTGAAAATATTTCTGCTTCTTCTAAGAATAAAGATATTAGTGCTATTAAAAGGGATCCTAATACATCCAGTAATTTAGCAGCATTACCACAGGAAGAACCAGTTGTTGTTCCTGTACCTCAAGAAAGTGGTAGTGGTACTACTAAAAAACCATCTGGTGGTATTTTTCCTGGTGGTGGACAATCAATACCAACAATTCGTCCTACAGATTTTAATAATAATTATGTTTATCATGCTTATCAACAATTTAATCTATCTCCTGTAGTATAATATGTCAGTACAGATAGTTAAAAAAACCCTACTTACTAGTGGTAATAGTATTAAGAACATACGGAGTAGTATTGGTTCTTTTACTAATAGTTTAAAATCTGCTAATAAAACTCATTCTCGTGCTGCTGCATCTACTACTAGAAGTAATAGATTTTTAAAGGGTTTAATAGTTAAAGATGAGAATTATTTTCAAAGAAGAAGAGAGGCTGTATTAAGAAAAGAAAGAGAAGATATTATAGAAGCCTCTAGAGTTGGTGGCGTTGTTAAATATAGTGGCAAAACTGCTGGTGATAGTACAAAGGGATTCCTTGGACGTGTTATGGATTTCTTTGGTATTGTTATGTTGGGTTGGGCAGTTAAGAATTTGCCTTGGATTATTAAAGGTGGTCTGGGTTTAATTAAGAATGTTACGGGGTTAACTAATATTTCTCAGGGGTATGTACAAAATACTCAATCTACTCTTGAAGAAATTGGACGTACTGTTCAAACTAGTCAAACTAAATTGAAAGAGTATTCTTTTGATGATGAAAAACAGGAGATGGAGAAGGAACAGGAGACTCTTAATAATAATCTTACTATGATGGATACAGATTTTGCTATTACTTTTGCTGATATATTTGATAATGAGAAGAATGGGTTAAGTCAGTTTTCTGAATGGTTGAAAGGTGATGGTGGAAAACCACCTAAAACTGAAAATTTGGATGGGACTGAATCAGATAATAAAGAAGGTGGTGAAAATAAAAATAAAGAAACTGAAGGTAAGAAAGGTAACTGGTTTACTAATATTTTTAAGAAGAAAGAGAAGCAAAATGAAAAAGAAATAATATCAAAAGATCCTACCAAAGAACGTCAGAGGCAAAATGAGGAGAAGAATAAGAAAGAATCTGAAATAAAACAGGTAGAGAAAGAAGTCAAGAAACAAGATGAAGAAGATGATGAGTTTGATCTTGATCCAAAGATAGCAAGTGATAAAACACAACCTTTAAGAAAAAGGTTTGAGAATGGTTATATTCCTGAAAAGGAGATATTTTTCAAGGATAAGAAAGGTAAACAAAAAAGTAAAATAAACCCAGAATGGGTTGAATATCAAGAATGGATAAATGACAGTGGTTTTGATATGTTTGCTGATGGTGGTCGTCCAGAAGTTGGTAAAACAAGTATTGTTGGTGAGAAAGGTCCAGAGTTATTTGTTGCTGATAAACCAGGAACAATTATACCAAATGATAAATTAAATAGTGATTCTTTCTTTCAGAAGACTATTACTCATAAAGGTACATCTAAAGATGAAATAAGAATGAGGAGAAAGGATAGGAGTAGATATGAGAAGGCAGTAGAAGAACTTAAAGAAAAGCAGAATGGTGTAATTTATCATGATCAGGATGAGGCATTAAAAGAAAAATATATTTTTGGTCCAAGAAAAGCTAGAAAGAATAATACAACACCTCCACCAGCACCAGAAATTAAGCTTATTGTTGATGGTGTTGAGAGTAATAAATCCTTAGAGTCTAATATTAAAGTACAGAAAAAACCTTCTGTTGCTGAGACTATTAAAAAGGAAAGGGTGGGACCAACTATTATAATACCTATGCCAAGTGGAGGTGGATCTACACCACCAACACCTCCAGTTCCAGGACCTGGAGATGCTGGTCGTGAAAACAACTCTCCACCTGTGTTAAATATGATTAGGATATTACAAGATTTAGAACTTTCTTACACATAATGGCAGCAAAAGATCCTTCAAAATACGAACAAGTATTATTACAATCAGCAAATGGTGAGAGAACTGTTGATATTTCTCGTGGAACCATTATGATTGATTATTATGAGAATATTTTTTCTCCTACAATTTCTGCTAAGGTACAGGTTGTAAATACTGGTGATACTATTAAAAATAAGGAAGGTAAACTTACTTCAGTTTATAATGGTTTACCATTACGAGGTGGTGAAAGACTTAGACTAAAAATAGAAGGTAATTCTGATGATAATCCAGGATTAGATTTTGATTCTGATCCAGATAGATATCTTTATGTTTCTAGTATTACGGATGTATTGACTTCAACAGAAGGAGAATTCTTTACGTTGAATTTATATTCAAGAGAAGCATTAACTAATGAGACTACACGAGTTGGATGTAAATATCCATCATCTTCACCAATATCCGAAACAGTTAAGGATATTATCAAGAAATATTTAAAATCTAATAAATTGGATGATGAGGATATAGAAGAAACTGAAAATCCATATGGTTTTATTGGTAATATGAGAAAACCATTTACAGTTATAACTTGGTTAGCAGCAAAATCTGTTCCTGGAACTGCTAAGGGTAAGGATGCTACTGCTGGATATGTATTTTTTCAAACTAAAGATGGGTACGTATTTAAATCTATTGATAAATTAATAACCGATAAACCCTTTAAAAAACCTTATTTTTTCCAAGAAGTTGTTCAGGGTGGTAAAGTTAATAATGATTATAAGATTCTTAATTATTCTACAAATCAAAATCAAGATTTGATGGAAAAGTTAAGAAAGGGAGCATTCTGTAGTCATACCATGTATATGAATCCTGTCACATTTGAATATACTCCATATGATAAAGGATTATTTAAACTGGAAGATTATGCGGGAAAGGCAGCAACATTGGGTAAGGAAGTTGAGTTACCTCCAGTAAGTCAAGGGTCTGAGGATAATCTGGGTGATATTCCAAGTAGAAATATGACTGCTATTTTAGATATAGGTACAGTTGAAAAGAATGTTAATTTACAACCAAATGCTGATCCTGGTAGAATACAATCTCAGTCTATGATGAGATATGGTTTAATTACTACTCAATGTTTGAATATGATGATACCTTCTAATACTAATTTGAGAGCAGGAGATATTATAGAATGTCAATTTCCTAGAGTTGATAGAGAGGAGGTAAAAGAGTTGGATGAGGAGCAAAGCGGTCTATATATGATTAAGGCATTATGCCATCATTTTGATGCTACTGCTTCATATACTTCATTAGAATTAATTAAAGATACATTTGGACCTCAAGAGAAATGATAGAAGAATCCTTATTAAAAAGTAATTTTATTGGTAGAGATGGGTTTCGTTGGTGGGTAGGTCAAGTAGCACCAGAGGAATCTCAAGGTGGACAGATAAATGGTGCTGGATGGGGTAATAGAGTTAAAGTTCGTATTATGGGGTATCATCCACATAGTACTGTGGAATTGGCTGATGAGGATCTTCCTTGGGCACAAGCACTTTTAGGTGTTACTGATGGTTCTGGTAAAGGTAATAGAGCAACAAATGTAAAATTATCTCCAGGTGATAATGTAATTGGGTTCTTTTTAGATGGTGATGATGCTCAATTACCAATGATTATGGGTGTATTGGGGAATACTAGATATTCTCCTAGTGATGATTATGCTGGTCCTTTTAGACCATTTACTGGATTTACTAGTAAGATTGAGAATGATGGTGGAAATATTATAAACACGGAAGCAAATGAGATGAATGCGAAGTCGCAAAAATCTCCACAACATGTACCACCTACTCTTGTTAAGGCTCTTCCAGAAGATGCTAGAGCAGCTTTTAATGCTGTTGGTGAAACTGTTGTTGCTGCTAGTACTGATCCATCATCAACTGTGAAGAAGATTAATAGTGAAGTTGATAATTTAATTAGTAGAGTTAAAACAATATCAGATGGTGCTCAAGGTGCTTTAGGTAGTGTATCTGGGAAAATTGATAGTTTGGTTGGTGGTGTAACTGATAAGATTACTGGATTATCTGGTGGTATTGTTGGTAATATGTTAAACACTGTTTATAGTGGGGGTTTAGCAGATGCACTTAAAGGTGGATTAGATACTTTATATTCTTCAACATTTGCGTCTACATTAGCTGCTACAGGTAGTAAATCAGCAGCAAAATTAGCTGGTTCTGCAGCACAAAAAGCTATGATTCCAGGTGTTGGTGCTATACAAAAGGCTTTACCTTGTATAGCAAGTAAAATAATGGGTACTATTGGTAAAGCAATTAAACAATTACTGACTAGTATAATTGATAATGTTAGTAATTTTGTTACATGTGTAGCACAGCAGTTTGTTGGAGGACTATTTAATCATATTATTGGTGGAATTACAGGTGTTTTAGGACCACTTCTTGGTGGAGTTAGTAAAATTTTAGGTGGTTTTAGTTTGGGTGGATTCCTCAGATCAAAAGCAGAAGGTATACAAGGAATAATTAATGCTGTTACTTGTGATACTAAGAAACCAACATATAATTCAAAAACTGGTGAATGGACAATTGGTAAGGGACCTAAAAATGCTCTTACTGTTTCTGTTGATGAGATTATAAAAGTTGCGAATGCTGCTGACAAGTTATCAGAATCTTTAGTTGATGGTATTCAAAAATTAAGTGTTGCGACTGGATCTTTAGGGATGTTTGATTTCTTAAATCCAAGTGTAAGTAATCCTGGATTTAAGAGTGGACTTGGTGAGTGTTATGCTGGACCACCATTAAATTGTGCTGGAATAAAGATTAATATTTTTGGTGGAGGTGGTACACAAGCACTTGGAAAGGCTATAATAGGTGATATTGTTGGTGATGATGCTGAAGCGGTTGGAAGTCTTATTGGTGTTGATTTAGTTAGTGGTGGTTCTGGATATATCACTCCACCATATGTTGAAATAACTGATAATTGTAATAAGGGATATGGTGCTATAGCTAGAGCAGTGGTTGATCAAGATGAAAATTCACCTACTTATCAACAAGTTACTGATATTTACGTTGTATCTGAAGGTGAAAATTATCCTGTTCCAATTGATGTAGGTGATGATGAGCATATTATAGATGATGTAATTATTGTAAAACCTGGTACTGGTTATGATGGAGATGATAAGATTACTGATGATGATGGTAATGAGTATGGAATTATTGTAGATGGTAGTGGTAGAATTGTTAGTGTTACTACTCCAGATAATACTTTAAATAGCCCACCCAAGGTAACAAGTGCGAAAACTCTTAGAGTTAAATCTAAAACTGGATCAGGTGCTATTTTAAAACCTAAATTATCTGTTAGACCTACCTATCAAGGTGAAGTTAAGCAAGTTATTGATTGTATTAGTTGAAATAAATAATATGGTATGGTATTAACTAATGTCAGAAAGACCAGCTGAAAAACAAAATTGGCAGCAAAGACAGTACATTTCTTTTGGACCACACTTTAGAATTGATACTGCTAATCCTCAAATGGGATTAAATGGAAGTATAGTATATGATCTATTTGCCCAAACTTCTAGTGGTGATAAAAGTGTCGTTGGAATGGCTAACGGTGGAATTTATCATATCTACAATGATCAAACAATTGAGATAGTAGGTGGACAAGAGGATGAATCTGGTGGAGTTAATATTAATATTGTTGGTAAGAATGGTGATGTATGGATAACTGCTGAGAGAAATGGTGAAGTAAAAATAAGAGCAAAGAATATAACTATTGATGCTGATGATAATATTGATTTGGTGGCAGGTAATAATATAACATTGGATGCCAAGAATAGAATTTTATTGAAATCTAATGTAGCAGATTGTGATGCTTTAACTGGTAATTTAGCACCAAGAGATGTTACTTTTATGGGACAAGTATTTAAGAACGCAGCAGGTGGTGGATCTGTTACTGACATGATTCCAAGTGGAGGTCCAATAGTATAATGACCGAGAATAATACCGCTTCTGGACCTGCTGAAAAGTTTCCACATGATCCACAATATAACGATGATAGTACTGATACAAATACTATTGGTAATGTAACGGAGTTTAATAATGATGTTTATGTTTATGGAAAATTATATGCTGATTTAGTTGGTGGATTAACTGGTGATGGTGGTGCTTTAGAAGTAGATTCATTAATTGTTAATAACAATTCTACTTTTAATGGTGATGTTAGAGTAAATGCTGAAATAGATACAGATTATTTAACTGTAAGGCATAGACTTAATGTTGGTCTTGCTGGAACTATATTTACTGCTATATCACAATCAAAACCTGGTGAAGGACAACCTGTAGGTAGAGTTGGTATAGGAAGTACACTTCCTGATGGTAGATTTCAGATAGGTGTTGGTGGAGAAGGTTTAGATCCTTCAGAACCATTTTCTCCTTTTATATCATCACTTATTGTTACTGATGATGGTAATATAGGTGTCGGAACTACTACTCCTATAGGTAGAGTCCAAATTGGATATGGACTTACTTCTATAACTATTCTTCAAAAAGATAGAGATCCTGGAGATCCAACTACTACTGCTCCTGGAGTAGCTAGAGTTGGTATAGGGACTACTGTTCCTGATGGAGCATTGCAAGTTGGATATAGAGAAAAATGTTTTATTGTTACTGATGATGTATTAAATAATGTTTCTTCTGTTGGTATAGGGACTACTATGCCATTCAATAGATTCCAAGTTGGATCTAAAGAAAATTCTTTTGTTGTTGATGGTTTTGGTATTACTGGTATAGGTACTTTAAATCCTACTGCTGTCCCTAATTATACACCAGGATCTCAAGGTGATATTAAATTAAATGTAACTGGTACTGTAAAAATTGATAGAAATATTGTTGACTCTGCTGATTCTCCAGGTATAAATGGTTATTATTTGAATAGGGATGGAAATGGAATTAGATGGATACAAGCATCTCCTATTAGTTTAGATGGAATATATGTTCAAGATGAGAGTGTTTATCTTCCAAATAATAATGCTGCTCAATTATATACAACTCTAAACTTTAGGCAACAGAATAGTGCTGGATTAGGAACTGATACAATAATTCCTATACCTGATCCTGAAAATCCTACAATGATTGCGAGAATACTATCTCAAGATTTGTGGGGACATCAGGGATTAGGTAATAACGCATCCATTTATAGGATGACTAGGGTTGGAATTAATAACCCAAATCCTGCTACATGGTTAGATGTATCTGGATCGGTTCATGCTACAAGTGATGTTGATTTCGATTCTACTTTAAATGTAGATGGTGATGTAACCTTTAATGCTATACTTGATGTAGATGGTGCTACGACTCTTAATAGTACACTAGATGTAGATGGTGCTACAACTTTAAATTCTACTTTGGATGTAGATGGTGGAACAACTCTTAATGATACATTAGATGTAGATGGACTTACTACATTTAATAATGTTACTGATTCTAGTAATTCTCAATCAGGATCTGTTCAAATTGATGGTGGTGTTGGTATAGTAAAGAAATTAAATGTTGCTGGTATAACTAAGATTGAGAATTTAACAAACTCATCAAATAAAGATGATGGTGCTTTAGTTGTTGAGGGTGGTGTTGGAATTGAGAAAAATTTACATGTAGGTCAGAATACAAAATTATGGGGAACTTTAGAATTAGAAGATAATATAATTGATGAATTAGATAGCAGTGGATATAATGCCAGTAAAACTAGAAATGATTGGAGATTATCTTCTATTTCTTCTGGAGTAAAGTGGAGACCTTCTGGAGTAGAAACTAAGAATATTATTTGGGTGACTAAAGATGGTGATGATACAAATACTGGATTGCTAGAAGGTGATTCTGTACTAACAATCGGAAAAGCAGCAGAAATAGCTCAAACAGGTGATACAATTAAAGTTCGTTCTGGTGTTTATACTGAAACTAATCCTATTGGGTTAAGAGATAGTGTTACTGTAACTGGAGAAGATCTAAGATTGGTAACAGTTATACCTGATACTCCAACTAAAGATGTTTTTCATGTTAGACCAGGATGTTTGATTCAAAATATGAGTTTCCGTGGTACATCTGTAGCACAGGATCATCCTAATTGTGCTGTAGTTGCTTTTCCACCAACACAGGTTGATATTAATAGTGGAGATTACTCTCAAGCACAGAGAGGATATATTGCTTATGGACCTGCTAATGAGGGACCATCTGGAAGGTATCAGAGTCCTTATGTTAGAAACTGTACTAACTTTATGACTGGTAGTATTGGTATGAGAATTAATGGTGATCATGTTGATGCTGCTTATAGTGGAACAAATGATCTTGGACAAGATTTGAAGAGTATGGTGTGTGATTCATTTACACAATATAATGAAGCAGGTATTGGTGTTTCGATTACTAATAATGCTTATGCTCAGTTAGTTTCTATCTTTACTATTGGATGTGAAATAGCAATTTATTGTGATACTGGTGGACAGTGTGATCTAACAAACTCTAACTCATCTTTTGGTATATACGGTCTTTATGCTGATGGTGTTGGTGATATTGAATTTGATGGAAATACAAAGGTTGGTATAAATGGTGAATCTGATGTGGTTGAGGTTAAAAATACTAAAGATTTCAATAATCCAAGAGAATATAGGACACCATTTGATGGTCAGGGTGCTTATTTCCACTTAAATATGAATAATTATAATGATGTTGCTCCAGGAGTGAATGGAATTGTAACTGAACCACTTCAACTTATTAGAAATGTAAAGGTTACTTATGGTGGACAACCAGGTGATTATAGTGCTTCTGCTCCTCCAATTGTTACTGCTACCTTACCTAAAGGTCCAGAATCAATTCTTGCTGAATTTTCACCTAATGTAAGTGCTGCTGGTACAATCACTTCAATTGATGTTATTGCTAGTGGTAGAAATTTCTTACCAGTAAATAATAATTCTGCTACTAGAGATAATAGTAAAGAACAGGAAGTTATAATTAGTATTTCTGGTACTGGATCAGCAACTGCTGAAGCAGATATGGATCCAATATTATTTACAGTAGATGAAGCAACAGAGGCATGGACTACAGGATCTAATGCTGGATTATCAACAGTAACATTTAATCAATTTATTCCATATGCTGTTGCTGCTGATACTAAAATTGAATTTGTTAGGTTGAGTAGAATTATAACCAGTTCACATTCATTTGAATACATAGGTGCAGGTACAGATATAAATACAGCTAACCCATTCCAGGCTGGAAAACCGATCCCTGCAAATGAAGTTGTTGCCATTAATGGTGGACAATGCCCATTTACAAGTA
>CETB01004007.1_pt1 | contig 10569 bp, 6 predicted proteins | sample 356381 | NCBI WGS metagenome assembly CETB01 (sample SAMEA2622545, study PRJEB7988) | marine metagenome | biome: marine biome (ENVO:00000447); feature: deep chlorophyll maximum layer (ENVO:xxxxxxxx); material: "saline water (ENVO:00002010), including plankton (ENVO:xxxxxxxx)" | depth 155 m | reverse complement strand
TATAACACCACCTTCTGTACTGTTAAACTTATAAAGTAAATTATCTTGTTGCGTTAAATCAAAATTAGAATTTAATGATAATGTAAGTGTATTTTGTGCTCCTGATTCTGTACCTGCAGGACTAATTGCCTTTGCTATCCCACTCTCACTCTTAATACCAAATCCTGGTCTATTATCTACAAGGTGTTCACCAGGAAATAATAATATAGTTGTTTTCTCTACTATATCATTATCATTTCCTCTCAGATAAGAGAATCTAGCAGATTCTAGAAGTGCTCTTTGTAGCGTCTTAAAAGGTTTTGTTAATGAGTTTCCTTGATTCTCAATACCATCAGTAGCATCAAGGTCATTTGGATTTACATAAAGAATACGCCCTTCACTATTCTTTATAAAATTCTCTAACTTATTTAAAGGCATCGGAGGATATTGGCCAAGATATTTCTATGTTCTATTTAGCTTTCTTTACTGACAGGATCTACGTAAGTAATCATATCAGGTTCAGCATGATCTTTTATAACTTCCATTACTGATAAGAATTGGTCTCCGCTTTCACATTTAACAAATCTAGTTTCACCCTCATTACTAATCAAAGTAATTCTCTTTTTGCATACATCAACTATAATGTCTTGTACGGTTTCCTCAGTATTCATTAAAATACTCCATTTTTGTCATCATACTATATTAAGTACGATATGTCAAGAAGGTGGTGTTGGCCAAGTAGGATTCTGAGGAGAACTTAATGTAGCAGGGAAATCTCTTAATTGTTGCCTGTAAGTTGCCCACTCGGTCTTTTTATCTGATGATAATGGAGAATCTGCTATAGCTTGAGTCCAATCACTATCTAATAGTTTTTGATCTCTTACTTTTCTTAAACCAACCCAATTATCGGCTAGTTCTGCAGGAAGATTTCCATTATAGAATCCAGATGCCGTAGTGTATGTCCATCCAGCTTGCACTAGACATTCATTTTTACTTCCTCTATATGTACTACCAATTCCAACTTCAAGCCAATCATGTAAAGGTGGTGGGTTTTTAGTTGTATCTGCATAACCAGTCCAAGTAGTTGTCACTAAATTTGTAGAAGGATCAATATAAGCATAGTCTATAAATTCAGTTCCTATACCTACTCTTTGATCTTCTAGAAATTCAGTAGTCTTTTTTTCAATCTCAGAATTAGCCATATTGACCATTCCAGTGATACCACCTAATTTTGCAAGTAAATCGTCAGAAATAAAACTCATGTTGGATTACCTTTAGAGAACGAGAATATTATTATAGCACCTGAATTACCACCTTGGGCAGTACCAGTACTTCCTGCAACACCACCTCTACCACCACTACCAGGACTGAACTGCAAAGCACCCCAATAAGAACTACCGCATCGTCCAGATGCACCGTAAGCACCAGCTCCACCTTCTTCACCCATTGTAGAGATGTCACCATAACAAGCAGCACCTCCACCACCTGCAACTAAGTTACCACTATTACCACCAGTACCACCATTAGCATTATAAGCAACTGATGCAGTTCCATTAGCACCAACAAATTCTGCTATACCACCAAAGTTTCCATTACCACCACCAGTTCCAGCAGATCCACCATTACCAATAAAGACTCTACATCTACCTTGTACTCCATAATAACTCTGACTCATTTGAGCATAGCTATATTCACGAAGTGCAGTACCGCCACCGCCGCCACCGCCGCCAGCACCAGAGGAACTACCATCTCCTCCTCCACCACCAGGACCAGTAATTAGAACAACCCATCTATTATAAGTGCTAACATTTGCATCATGGTAAGTATTGGTAGAACCAGTATATGTGGCACAATCCATTCCTTGAGTAGAGGATGAACTTGATGCTCCACCCTTCTGTCCTTTAGGTCCTTTCTGTCCTTTTTGTCCTTTTATACTACTACCAGATCCACCCTTCTGACCTTTATTTCCTTTAGTGGAATTATCTTGACCAGGTTCTCCTTTATTTCCTTTAGTGGAGTTGTCTTGACCTGGCTCTCCTTTACTTCCTTTAGTGGAGTTGTCTTGACCTGGTGCACCTTTTTGTCCTTTAGTGGAATTATCTTGACCAGGTTCACCTTTTTGCCCTTTAACATCACTAGGTTCACCCTTCTGTCCTTTATCACCCTCTCCTTTTTGACCCTTTACAGATTCACCTTTCTGTCCTTTTTCATCATTAGGTTCACCCTTCTGTCCTTTTACAGATTCACCTTTCTGACCCTTTTCCTCTGAAGGTTCACCTTTTTGCCCTTTAACATCACTAGGTTCACCCTTATCACCTTTTACAGATTCACCTTTTTGCCCTTTAACCTGACTAGGTTCACCCTTATCACCCTTGGTAGAGTTATCCTCACCTTTCTGTCCTTTATCACCCCCTTCACCTTTCTGTCCTTTATATTCACCCTTCTGACCCTTATTACCTTTTTCACCCTTATTACCCTTCTCATCTATAGCACCTTTTTGTCCTTTCTGACCCTTTTCTCCTACCTCACCTTTTTGTCCTTTCTGTGCTACTTCACCCTTCTGTCCTTTTACAGATTCACCTTTCTGTCCTTTATCACCACCTTTACCAGTTAATCCTATTGAACCTTTTTCACCCTTTTGACCTTTTTGCCCTTCTTCTCCTTTCTGTCCTTTTGGTCCGAAATCACTAATTTCAATAGTTCCTTTCATAGAACTATGATATTGACAAATATAATAAAGAGTACTTGGTGCGTCGGCTGCAACAGTCCAAGTCATAGTTCCTGACTGAGTACCATTACCTGTTATACCAGTATTATATTGATTACCAGTTCCAGTAGTTTGAGAAGTCTTAATCCAGAAAGGATGTCCACTTGCACTTACAGTAAAAGTATAACTAAATCCTCTTATTAACTTTATTGTTGGATTATTACATACACTATCGACACAGTAAGAACCAGATCCACTGTTTGTTATGTTAAAAGTTCTATCTCCTCTGATACCTTTTTGACCTTTTACACCTTTCTCCCCTTTTTGCCCCTTCTGACCCTTCTGTCCTTTTTCACCTTTATCATTTAGTTCACCTTTCTGACCCTTTTGTGCTTCTCCTTTCTGTCCTTTTACAGATTCACCTTTCTGACCCTTATTACCTTTTTCTCCTTTTTGTCCTTTAACCTGACTAGGTTCACCCTTATCACCTTTAACTTCCTGACCTTTCTGTCCCTTTTCTCCTACCTCACCTTTTTGTCCTTTAAATTCACCCTTCTGTCCTTTTTGCCCCTTTTGACCCTTATTACCTTTTTCCTCTACATCACCAATTTGACCCTTCTGACCCTTCTGACCTTTTTCGCCCTTCTGACCCTTTTGTCCTTTTTCACCTTTCTGTCCCTTTTCACCCTTATTACCTTTTCCTAGTATCTCACCTTTACCACCTTTATTACCCTTCTCTCCTTTTTGACCTTTCTGACCCTTTTCACCTTTCTGACCCTTTTCACCCTTCTCGCCTTTTTGGCCCTTTTCTCCCTTAGCACCTTTAGCATTAACATATCCTTCCTGACCTTTCTGACCTTTCTGCCCCTTCTGTCCTTTAGTACCTTTTTGACCTTTTTGACCTTTTTCTCCCTTTTCTCCTTTTTCTCCCTTGTTACCTTTTTCGTCTACCGCACCTTTTTCACCAACTTCACCCTTCTGACCTTTGGATCCTTTCTGTCCTTTCTGACCCTTAGTTCCTTTCTGACCCTTTTCTCCTTTATTACCTTTTTCAGTTACATCACCAATTTGTCCTTTTTGTCCTTTTTGTCCTTTTTCACCCTTTTGTCCTTTTTCACCTTTTTCTCCCTTTTCACCCTTATTACCTTTCTCTTCTACATCACCTTTCTGACCCTTCTGACCCTTCTGACCTTTAGTACCTACTTCACCTTTATCACCTTTTACAAAATCACCTTTCTGACCCTTTTGACCTGGTTCTCCTTTTTGTCCAGTTAAACCTACTTCTCCTTTATTACCCTTGTTACCAAGTTCACCCTTCTGACCCTTCTCTCCACTAACAGCTTCAATCCATTGTCCATCCTTATAAATTTTCATCCTCTCAACATCACTTTCCCACCATAACTCACCTTCAAGTGGTCCTGTTGGTGCATTATCTGATATGGTAGTAGGTATAACTGTTATTGTCGCAGCAATACCTGGATGACCTGAAGGATTCTGAACATCAACAAAAGCAGTTACAGAAGCTCCCTTAAAATCTAGTTCGGTTATACTTTTAGCAACACCTACAAGAACACTTTCATCATAAATGCTGATAGATCCTTCTTGGAAACCACCACCAGTGGGAATCCAATATCTTCTACCTGGATCACCATCAACAGATATTAATTGATATTTCTGTCCTGTAGGTGGATTATTATTTTCGGGATGATATAAAGGATCACCTAAATTAGGTTCAGCTTCACCCAATCCAAGATACTTATACCTATCACCTTTTAATCTATCTTGTGGGGTTTTTTTAACCCTTCCGCTAATATATTTGTTAGACATTACTATTTTCTAACACACTTGCGATAAATTCCATCTGTAATGGAGCAGCATAACCACCAGCATTAGTACTACCAACATTAACTCTAATAGATTTATTGGTAGAAGCAACTGCCATAGGTAAAGTAGTTCCATCCCCTGCAGGATCTGATTCTCTTGGATAAGAATGCTCACTATAATGATTATCCATAGAACAGGTAAAGAACATTGTATTATCTAATATCTTTACCGTATTACTATTCGTGAGAGTGTTAGGACCTATCTCTAATACTAATTCTCCACTAGTAGGATTATATTCAGCATTCCAACATGGGAATTTTGTACCATTAGCATGTCCACTACCACTACCATCAACAACTTCTACAGTTTCTGGTCTTGCTCTTACAAATTTATGTACTGCTGGTTGATAATTATGTATATTTCCTGAAGATCTACCAACTTCTACAGAAAAACTAGTACTAGTAGGAACAGTGTCTACAATATATGACTGTTGTGGATCAGGAAATATATTTGTAGTTATCCCAGTATAAGTATTTTCAATTGAATTCGCAACACCACTACCACTTACGAATGTATGAGCAGTTTGGTTAGTAGAAGGTATAGTTTCAAGAACCTGAACTGTAATAGTAGTTGAAGTAATTGCCTGAATAATCAAAGATTTACCACTAGCAGGGTCTGTTGATCTTGGATAACTCTTATTACCAGAACCATGAGTACAAGTAAATTGCATTGCATCATCAGAAATCTTAACACTCTGCCCAACTTTAAGTGGATGAGCACCAATATCTAATACAAGAAGACCAGTAGTAGGATCATATGTTGTTGCATTACCAGGAGTTGCTTTATATCCACAATCAAAATATATACCAGCTAAAGTAATTTTTTCAGTAGCAGAAAATCCATGATCTGCCATTGTAGTAACAGTCGCTATTCCTGTTGGTTCATCATAAACAACATTACTAATAGTTGTAACACCAACCTGAGTTCCTTGAAGATATACTGAATCAACTACTAATGGAGTCTTTTCTAATACTATTCTACCATCCACCAATATTAAAGCATCATTTGGTGGTATCTCTGCTTCTTTTATTACCCGTACATCTCTAGTATTTCCCGTACTTCTCTGCTCTCTTCTCTGAAAAAATGTAACTGTTGGATATGTATCTCCTATTGCAACATTAGATACTTGTGCATACAATAACAAAGAAGAAGTTCCAGTAGGAACCTCATAAAGTTTCTGCACTCCTGGTGCTACAGGAACAGCAATATTAAGAAATTTATTTACTGGTGCTATTGCCATATTATCTCAACGCTAATATTAATGGAGTTAATTGTGCTTGGATTGCTCTGTTAAAGTCTCTTCCACGAATAGTTGAAGTTGTCTGATCAATCGTCAAACCATCACCGATTCTAAAATTACCCTTCTGATCCGTGCTTGTAAATGGAACTTGACCTCCATTAATAGCAATGACCTCATTTTCAGGTATTGGTTTTCCACCCTGGAAGGGGTTGGCTTTATTTATATCTGTACCAGCACCGATATACTCAAACGAATGTGAACTGGTTATAATCCTACTCAACCTAACCAGTTCCATCTTAGTTCCACTTGGAATAGCATATGGAATAAATTCATTAAAGGTAACTGTAGTTATTCCAGCATAAATTCCTGTAGTAGCATTATCTGTTGCCTTATCAACTGTATATAATATTGGATCCATATCTGCTACTAATTGTGCAGCTCCACTTCCAGAAATATTCAATGTAACATTTTGAGTAGGTAAGAAGTTTCTACCACTAGCAATAACATCAACAGAAGTAATAGTTCCAGCAGCACTTACATTTGGAGAAAACTCAGCAAAAATTGCTTCTGGTCCTTGAGGTAAAGTAGCAGTAATAATTGGAGGTGCAGAAGCACTATAGTCTCCAGGATTACCACCATCAACAACAGTAACTCCCCTTATTAATTGCATGGGTTCTGTTATTGAATCTGTAGAAATACTATCTGGATAGTCATTCATATCTAAATGGAAATATGCTGCCTGTCCGTCAAAAGGTGTTCTATATCTCCTATTAGGAGTATTAAAATCTTGACAATCACTTACAATAACAACATCTGATTCACCATTTACTGCAGTATTTGTAGTTGCATCAAATTCAACAGCACCTACACCATCAGCAACTAATCCATAATTACCAAATGATGAGTTAGAGTTAGTTAAATCACACTGACCACCAGAAGTACAACCAATTGCTATATCACAACCAATTGTAAATATTGAAACTAACTGAGCATAAGCATTGTGAGAGATAGAAACACCGATACCTGCTTCATTATATTGAGTAAATGCATCACATACCATACTCTTTAAGTCTTGCCCTAAATCATTGGTTCCTGTAAATGAAGCATCAACATGATGTCCATTTATTCTCATACCTATACTACCCGTCATAAAGTTAGTACAGTTTCTAATATATGGACTTCTGTATCTACCATTTGGACCTTCATTAGCAGGACCAACAGCAGTATAACCAGTTACAGCACCAAATGATAAACCTTCAGTAATGTATTCTGTTGTTGGTGGGAATGCAATAGCAGCACAATCTGGATGATCTTGTAATACAGAGGTTCCTGCAAAGTTAAGATTCTCGATTAAACATCCATTTCTAACATGAATCACATCTCTATTAGGATTATTGGGAACAATAGTTACTAGTCTAATATCTTCTCCAGTAATAGTAACTTTATTTCTTAATCCAATTGGATTATTTTCTTCATAAACACCAGAACGAACCTTAATTGTATCTCCTTCTTGTGCTATTGCTGCTGCAGCACCAATTGTTCTTTTTGCATCTCCTTCTAATAATCCACTATTATTATCATCACCATCTCTAGTAACATAGATTATATTAGTTGTTTCTACACCAGATGGTCTCCAAGAAACACCAACACCAGAAGCAGATAATCTATAATCATTTTTAGCACGAGTGGCATCATGTCCATCATCATCAAATAAATCAATTATTCTATTCTCTAGTTCTAATGTACCAACAAGCTTTGTATTACTACCTACATTTAAGTTCTTCTCAATACCAACACCACCTTCTACGGTAAGAGCACCAGTATCTTTATTTGTAGATTGTGTTGTACCAAAAATCTTCTCATCACCACAAACATTTAGATTACCTGCAATACCAACACCACCCTTAACAATTAAAGCACCAGTATTACAATCAGTAGATTGTAATGTAGAGTCAATTATTTGTGATCCACAAACATTTAGATTTTTAGCAATACCTACACCACCCAAAACAACTAAAGCACCAGTATTGCAACTAGTAGAATCTACAGTTGATTGAACTTTTGCATTAGCTCCAATAATAACACTCTTAACAATAGCAAGACCACCATCAATTTGTACAGAAGCATTTGTAGTACTTGATGCATCTGTTGCATCATTAAATGTTGTCTTACCATCTACATCAAGAGTAGCATTTAATGTAGTAGCACCATCAACATCTAACGCAGAATTTAAGAATGTATCACCATCTACTTCTAACTCAGAATCAAATTTAACATTACCAGTTACATGAGCTTCACCAGTTACATCTAATTCTTTCTGTGGGTTATTATTAAGAATACCAACCTTAGACATCCTGTAAATAGGAGAATCTGAAGGTGAAGGTGATACCTCACTGGTATGACCCCATAAATCTTGAGAAAATATCCTTGCAATTGTTGTTGGGTTAGCAGGATCAGGAATAGGAATAATAGTATCAGTTCCTAAACCTAAACTATTCTTTTGTCTAAAATTAAGAGTCTGGAATAACTGTGCAGTACCATTAGTCGGTAAATATACGCTCTCATCTTGAACATATATTCCATCTAAATCTACAGGAGATGCTTGTACCCATCTAATTCCAGTACCATCTCGATTTAGATAATATCCATTAGCACCTGGTGAATCACCAGAATCATAAATGTTTCTAGAAATACGAACACTACCATCTACATCAAGTTTTAACTTTCCTTGTGTAGATTCATTAAACAAAGCATTACCTTCTGCCCAATCTCCAGCTGCTCTAGTTGTTCCAATACCAACTGTACCCATACCAGATACCACGAAGGTAGGTTGAGATGGTTGATTATTATATTCACTAAATCCTATCTGGAAAGTATCTACAGGAGTTGTAGTTCCAATTCCAACCCTAGTAGTTTCAACACCAACTACTCCAGTTGACGCACCAGTAATATCAAAACCATGTGTTATTGTTGAAACTGCAAATGTATTGGTATACTGATCACCTATCTGGAACTTAGCATCAGGATTTGTAGTTCCAATACCAACTTTACACGGGTCTACTAAAATAGTTAAACATCGATTTCCAACTTGGAAAGCACCGTCAGGTTGCGTGGTTCCTATACCAACATTACCGTCATCAGCAACAATAAACGCACTCTCAAATTCCTCACTAGTAGTACCATACCAAGTTCCACCAATACCTATTTGGAATCTTCCGTCTGGTTGAGATGTTCCAATACCTACTCTACCAGGAAACTGTCCATCATCTTCATATTTTTCAGATGATATAGCAGTAAATACAGTACCACCAGTACCTACATTAAATCTATGTTTTACTGTTAGATAATCACTGTATAGTTCAGCATCAATAAAAACATCACCATAAAAAGTAGAAACACCAGTAACTCTAAGATTCTCTACTTGGAAATCATTAACATCTTGAACTGCTGCTGCTCCAACTAGATCAGCATATAATTTCCCATAAACATGTACATCATTATAAAATTCAGATACATTACTTACTTTATAATTACCTAATCCCCCAAAATTATCTGACTCTGGCATTTCTAAAATCCTCCAAAGTTAGACATTGCATCACTAAGACCACTTGCAGCATCTTTAAGACCACTCTTTAATGCATCAGTATCAATAGATTCTGCCATACCTTTCATTTCTGAAGCAACTTCCTTAAATTTACCCCCAGTAAATGATGCTGCTAACTCTGGTCCACCAATTTCTGTTCCATCAAAACACCAACCACCAAAAGTTACATCTCTTGGAGCCAAATTACCAGTTAAAGCATCACAGTTAGCAATATTACTTTCAAGTCTAATTTCATTACCAGCATTCAATTTAATATTCTTTCCAGCATCTAAGACAATATCTTCATCTGCATCAATTATAAGATTCTTTGCGGTAAGTTTAATTTGACCATTTCCCATTGCTGTGATATTAACATCACCTGTCATTCCAGTTATAACAATATTACAACCACCATCTTCCTTAGTTCCACCAGTAATTTCAATACTACCATCATTTTCAATATGAAATATTCCACCATAATTCATACCAACACTACTGGTATAAGAATCACCACCATATCCAAGTATATCATACACCACAGATCCGTTATAACCCATCTGTGGATTTCCAGTATCTACCCTAAAATGAGGTCCAAAATTAATAAATTCTCGTCCCTGCCAATTTTGATTAGTAATAGGTCTTTCTGAATCAGACATTAATTAATACCTTACCTTCTTATTTATTTCAACTAACACAATCAATAACTTGCTTAACTTCTCCCTGATAATTATCAGGTCTAGTCTTAATTATTGGTTTTAATATTGCACCATGCCCAGTTCTAGTGTCAATATTAAGTTCTGGTAGTTCCTTAAGAGGATTAACATTAACTTTTGTACTATCTGGAACTGTTACATTCACAATTCTACCATCCACATCAACGTAAATTTTATATTCATTACCATCATTATCAGTAACTTTATCATCAGGATCATAATCTTCGCCTGGATTAATAGGTATTACCCTATCAATAATAAGGTCCTCATCATCTATATCTTCAGGAACTGGATAATTTTCACCCTCAGATACAACATATATTTCAGTTACTTGCTGATAAGTAGGTGAATCTGGATCATAATCAACAACTGCTCTTCCAATTGCACCTCTTCCTTTCTTACAAGTATCAGTTATTTCAACAAATGGTGGACTATTATACCCAGAACCACCACTAACTAAATC
>CETB01172385.1_pt1 | contig 10575 bp, 9 predicted proteins | sample 356381 | NCBI WGS metagenome assembly CETB01 (sample SAMEA2622545, study PRJEB7988) | marine metagenome | biome: marine biome (ENVO:00000447); feature: deep chlorophyll maximum layer (ENVO:xxxxxxxx); material: "saline water (ENVO:00002010), including plankton (ENVO:xxxxxxxx)" | depth 155 m | reverse complement strand
CCTACCCCTGATGTCTCAACAAAAATTCTGTCAAATCCAGCAGCATCCAAAACATCAATAGCACCTGCTACAGCATTGGATAATCCCCCTAATGCACCTCTAGTAGCCATGCTTCTAATGTAAACACCTTTGTCTCCCAACAAATCTTGCATGCGAATACGATCACCTAAAACAGCACCTTTTGTAAATTGACTGCTAGGATCAATTGCTAATATACCCATATTATCGTCATTTTTACGCATTAGTTTCACCAAACTATTTAATATAGTTGATTTGCCTGATCCTGGACTACCTGTTATACCAATAAGGTGAGCATTACCTGTATGGCCATAAATTTCAGATAGAAAATGATAATTGTCATCCTCATTTTCTATTGATGTCAAACACTGAGCTAATGATTGACGATTACCTGAAATTATTTCTCTAAACAAAGACATATATTCTAATATGATACTAGATGGTACATCCTAGGAGATCGCATCTCTTATTGCACGTACAATCTCTGAAGTACTACTGCCTGGACCAAAAACACCAACCACTCCCAAATCAATTAACTCTTCCACATCATTCTCTGGAACAATACCTCCAACAAACACTGGTATATTACCCAAATCTTTTTCAAATAATATTTCCATAAGTTTAGGTACTAATATTTGATGAGCACCAGATAAAATAGATATACCAATTGCATTAACGTCCTCCTCAATCGCTGCCTCTACTATCATCGAGGGTGACTGTCTTAAGCCAGTATATATCACTTCCATACCTGCCTCACGTAGAGCACGAGCAACCACTTTAGCACCCCTATCATGCCCATCTAAGCCAGGCTTCGCGACCAAAATACGCAAAGGATTGCTCATCATAATAAGAACTCTCTATTCATAGTTTGATTATACCCCTTTTCTTGACACCCTTAAAGCCTGCATAGTATTATTCAATGCGATAACCTGATAGTCCACTTATTGAATGTCACAAATGAATCGTTAACAAAGATCAGTTAAGATTTATAAATTACATCAAAGCAATTTCAGATATACTAGACGAATACATTTATAATATGCTTTCAATGTGTATACGAAACTGTTAACAACATATCAAATATTATGAAACAGGATAACATGACTGACCAAAACCAAGAAATTGAATCTGAAAATTCATCATCTGACAATAAACATGATAAAAACATCACTGCATCTGTTGATGAAAATGACGATCAAACAGAAAATAAAATTGACCCTAATGAACTAACTGTAGATCAATGGATTGAAAAACTTGCTAATGTTGAAAAACTGGCAGCTGAAAGGCTAGATGGGCAACAAAGAGCATTAGCTGAGTTTCAAAATTTCAAACGTCGTACTACAAAAGAAATTCAAGTAGCACATCAAAACGCTGCTGCAGATGTACTATCAAATTTTTTCTCAATAGTTGATGATTTGGAACTAGCTATTAAATCTTTGCCAGATGACGAAAGTATAACATGGGGTGAAGGATTCAAAATGATACATAAAAAAATAATAGCAGTCTTTGAGAAACAGCAACTAATAATAATCAAGGCTGATCCTGGTGATCAATTTGATCCCCATATACATGAAGCTATCATACAAGAAAGTCATCACGAATATGATACTGATATCATCATTTCAATGCTACAACAAGGTTACATGATTAATGAAAGGGTACTACGACCAGCACAAGTACGTGTAGCAAAATAATAAATGTAGGTTACACAAATATATGAGTAAAATCATTGGAATCGATCTCGGAACAACAAACTCTGTAGTATCAGTTATGGAAGGTGGTGAACCAGTAGTAATTACTAGTTCAGAAGGTAGTAGACTTGTTCCGTCTGTTGTAGCAGTAAATCCCAAATCCGGAGAACGTCTAGTGGGCCAAGTTGCACGTAGACAAGCAGTCACAAATCCTGATAACACTATTTTTTCGGTAAAACGTTTCATTGGACGCAAATTTTCAGATCCAGAGGTACAAAAATCACTAAAATCTGTGCCTTACACAGTTACTGGTAACGATAAAGATGATCTACACGTGAATATGAATGGAAAGGAGTACTCCCCTCAAGAAATATCTGCAATGATATTAGCAAAACTAAAAAATGATGCTGAAGCTTACCTTGGTGAATCTGTAACTCAAGCAGTAATTACTGTACCTGCATATTTTAATGACACACAACGCCAAGCTACTAAAGATGCCGGACGGATTGCTGGACTAGAAGTACTACGAATAATTAACGAACCTACAGCCTCATCTCTCGCATATGGACTCAATAAAAGATCAGAAGAAACTGTAGCAGTCTTTGATCTAGGAGGTGGTACATTTGACGTATCAATCCTGGAGATAGGTGATGGGGTATTTGAAGTTAAAGCAACAAATGGTAATACCTTTTTAGGAGGAGACGATTTTGACGATCGCATCGTAGAATGGCTTACTACTCAGTTTGCAAATGAATACAATATTAACATTAACGAAGACAAACAGGCTCTTCAACGTATTAGAGAAGGTGCTGAAAAAGCCAAAATAGAATTAAGTACCGTAATGCAAACAGAAATTAATCTCCCATTTATAACAGCTGACGTAAATGGACCAAAACATCTTAACTATACGTTATCTCGATCAAAACTCGAAGAGTTAACTGAGGATTTGATTGACAAATTAATTGAACCAGTAAATACTGCATTAGAAGATGCTCTAATCTCTGTAAATGAAATTGATGAAATAGTTCTAGTAGGTGGAATGACAAGAATGCCTGGAATACAAGCAGCTGTTAGGAAATTCTTTAATTCGGAGCCAAATAAAAAAGTCAATCCAGATGAAGTAGTTGCAACAGGTGCGGCTATACAAGCTGGAGTGCTTGGAGGTGATGTTAAAGATGTTTTGTTACTTGATGTAACTCCACTCACACTCAGTATCGAAACGCTAGGCGGAATAGCAACAGCTCTCATTGAACGAAATACAACAGTGCCAACCACTAAAAGTCAAACTTTTTCTACAGCATCGGACAATCAATCAGCAGTTGAAATCAATGTGATCCAAGGTGAAAGATCTATGGCGGCAGACAACAATAGTCTAGGAAAGTTTGTGTTAGATGGTATTCCCTATGCTGCACGTGGAGAGCCTCAAATAGAAGTTACTTTTGATATTAATGCGGACGGAATTCTAAATGTGAGTGCAAAAGATAAAGCAAGTAACCGGACCCAAAACATTGTAATTCAAGGTACTTCTAATCTGACCGAAGAAGATATTGGTACTATGATAAAGTCCGCAGAGAAATTTACTAAAGAAGATAAGAAACGAAAAGAACTAATTGAATCTCAAAATGCTGCAAATGCTGCGCTGCATAAGGTCAACAGGCTGCTAAATGAAATCAATCAAAATATTGATACACAAATGAAACATGATATCGAAGAAACTGTAGAAAAATTAGAAAACAGTTTGCAGAATGAAGACATAAATATGATCAAAGATTTTTCCTCAAAATTACAAACTTATCTGGACCAACTATTGATAATGCAATCCGATGAAAGTAATACACAGAATCAATCCGAAAATCAAGAAACTAAAATCACGGACGATGAAGATAATATTGTTGATGGAGATTTAAGTGAAGAATAAAGTACTTGTACAAATATCAATCCAGTCTAAAATACTAATAAAAAAATATTGTGTCTAATAAACAAGATTACTATGAAATCTTAGGCGTACCTCGAGATGCAGATGATAACACTCTAAAAAATGCCTACCGAAATCTCGCAAAGAAACTTCATCCTGATATAAATCAGGATGAATCATCTGAAGCTCAATTTAAAGATCTGAATGAAGCATATGGTGTGCTATCCGATCCTGAAAAACGTGCCGCATATGATAGATATGGCCATGAGGGCCTTCGTGGTATGGGAATTAATGATTTTAGAAGTAGTGGCTTCCCTTTTGATGATATTTTTGACCAATTTTTTGGTGGTTTTGGAGTTAATCAGCGAAGTAGCAGTAATCAACCACGACGTGGCGCTGATTTAAGATATGACCTCACAATAACATTTGAACAAGCAGTACATGGTGAAAAACATGAAATTGAAATAACTCGTCCTGAAAAATGTTCCCATTGCAATGGTGAACGATCTGAACCCGGAACAGAAAAAACGCAATGTGTACAATGTGCTGGAAGTGGTGAAATCAAACAAGTGCAACAAACATTTTTGGGTTCAATGGTGAATGTAAGTATTTGTCCCAATTGTCAAGGAAGTGGTGAATCTATATTATCTCCTTGTACACAATGTAATGGAATTGGCAAAAACAATATAACTAGAAAACTATCAGTCAATATACCAGCTGGTGTCAACAATGAAACACAAATCCGTCTCTCAGGTGAAGGAGGATCAGGGGAACTAAATGGACCTAACGGAGATCTGTACGTTGTATTAACTGTTACACCTCACAAGTTTTTTCAACGGAATAACAACGACATAATCATTGAATTAGAAATCAATATATCTGAAGCCGCTCTTGGTACAACAACATTGGTACCTACCATAGACTCCCAAGAAAAACTAATTATACCTGCAGGCACTCAACCAGGTGACATATTAAAAATGAACAAAAAAGGGGTACCTCATGTGAGGAATGGGAAACGCGGAGATCAAATTGTGATAATTTCTGTATCAATACCAACACAAATTAATCCTGAGCAGAAAAAACTATTTCTAGATATAGGTAATACACTTGACCACCAAGCACGTCCAAAGGAATACAAAAAACACAAAAGTTTTGCTGAACAAGTCAAAAATATTCTAGGGATGTAACTCATTACATATTGTATAAAACACATACAAAACACAAATGGCTTGAAATAAGCCTTACAGTCGATTCGGAAACTGCTGAAGCTGCATCTGAAGTACTAAGTAGGTTCAGCTGCAAGGGTATATCTATGGAACCAATCCATGAAAATTACACCAATAAAAATCCTTATGACACATCATTTATAACGCAAAACTACAAAAATTTAATTTTACGTGGATATATCGAAATAACTCCTAATCTTTCAAAAGAAATTAAGGAATTAGATCAAGCTATTGAAATATTAAATATGATTGCACTGAGATCAGATCTACAACCATTAGAGAAAAAATATGAGTATATTGAAGATATTGACTGGAATTCCACTTGGAAAGAACAATACAAACCCATAAAAATTGGAAAAAATTTGGTTATTATGCCACCTTGGTCAACAACAAATACTGTTGACAAAACAATACCAATAATAATCGACCCTGGACAGGCCTTTGGAACCGGCATTCACCCATCTACGCAATTGTGCATACAAGCAATAGAGAATCATGTAAAACCCGGACATCAAGTACTTGACATAGGATGTGGTTCAGGAATATTATCTATAGCAGCTCTAAAACTACAAGCGGACATAGCCATTGGTATAGATATCGATGAAGAATCAATAAAATCATCACAACAAAACGCAGAATTAAATGATGTCAATAGTAATTTTCATCTAATTAGAGGTTCATTAAACTGTATAAGTAAAAAGCACAGCTTCCAATTCGTTGTAGTAAACATTCTTTATAAAACAATAATCCATCTGTTAAACAACAAACTAACTAATATAATTGCACCAAATGGTATTCTAGTACTTTCAGGAATATTAAAAGAACAATCATGCACTGTTGAAACACTGTTATCCAATAATAACTTGGAAATCATATCAAAACAATGTATGTCTGAAGAAGATAATAATATATGTGACTGGATCTCATTAATCTGTAGACACAAAAAACAAAATAGAAAATACCCCAAAATAAGCTAAGTATGATAGACTAAAGTAGTCTGCAGTATAGAGTAATCTGTATCAAACAACAAAGTGAAATATGCGAAAAATTAACTTAGTGATTCATCAACCAATAAGATTACAAATTATGTCGATCATTACATCTCTCGACGATAAAAGCAAGATAGAATTTACAGAACTACAAAAATCACTTGAAGTCACTTCTGGAAACCTTGGAGCACATCTCCGCAAGCTTGAAGAACAAAACTACATCACTATTAACAAAACTTTTTTGTCCCGTAAACCATGCTCCTACATTGAACCAACAGCAACAGGTCACCAAGCCTTCGCTGAACATGTAGCTGCTTTAGCTGACATTCTCCAACAATCTACATAAGAGTCAAACTGACTCATCAATTGGTTCTGTTCAACAGAACCAACTATCAGTAAGTCCGGCTGGAATTGGCCTACGCTGTGTTACAAATTTCGAAAACGACATATCTTTGCCAGCCAATTCATATGCAAATTTCTCTATTTCTATGAAAGTATCGTAGTAACTGGAATCTAATTTATAGGATTCTCTTACTAAATCATTAATTCCAGACCACAATATTTCCATATTCAAATCAGGATGATGCCATATATATGTGAAATTGGAAGCGTCAAGATTGCTCATCCAACTAGCCTGAGAATAACTCTTATAGAAAACTGAGTTAGGAGGTATTAACAATCTTAGACTAAATTGCACAGGATCGATATTGTTGATCAAATCATTTCTTCGCACAAAATCAAGTAAATCTAGAAAATCATCAATGCTAGTCCAAGGCGTAAAGGGAAGAAGTGAAGGACGCCAAACTAAATCAATTTCTTGAAACATTTTTGTCGTTCTCTCGATATCAAGTCGCGTATGACCTTTATCCAATAGATCAAGAATCCCATCATTTAATAACTCTAATGCTGAGACCACAAATGCACACCCTGAGTTTTTTATCTCTATCAGATAATCTTTATACTTTAACAAATGTGATATCCGTGCCGTAAAATCAAAAGTTATTTCAGGAAATTCATTGTTCAATGACCGTACAATCTTCATAGAATGACTAGGACCATTCAAAAAATCAGGATCCATAAAACTTATATGTCTTACTCCTTTTTCTACCTGATTTCTAATATCTGACAAAACCACATCCTCAGGAATAACAAAAAATTTTCCATGATAAACAGAAGTAATGGGACAATGCAAACATTCATACTTACAACCCCTAGTAGTTTCTGTACTTCCTGCTAAATGTAACTTCCCATGTTCATCACGAAAGTGAGAGTAATTAGAATAATCAGGTAATTTCTCTCTCTCAGGAACTAGAAAAGGCATTCTTTGCAATACTGGTTTAGATTTGAAACATGATGTACTTATTCCTTCAGGAGGATTTTTATAATCATAAGTCTCATTCAGAATTAGTCGAGCTAATTTGACCATGGAAATTTCAAATTCACCATATATGATACTATCAGCATGATTATTACTTAATAAATATTCAGCATTCAAACCAGCATAATCTCCATAAAAACACAAATGCACTCTATCATTGATAGTACGAATTTTCTGTGACACCCTTACACCCTTCCTCAAAGCATTGTGCATACTAACAGATACGAAGATCAGTACAGTTGATTGTAATTGATCATAATAATTACTAATATCTTCTACAGCCATATCAACAGTATCCACTAAGATTCCCTCGTCACTCATAAATTTAAGAGGAGAAGCTAAACTAAATGGTTGATGACCAAGTTCATAACATGAAATTAATAAAACCTTAGAAATACTCATTACAGTTCAATTATATATTTGATCCGCATATGAGTCCATATATCTATTTGCAACTAGACAAATTTATATATAATTAACAAGAATATATGAACTTCATCTCTAAAATAGATTATACCTGTGCAAATATCTTAACCATACATTGCTAACTATAATTACTATTACACTTCTGGTCTCATTTAACGCACTTTATGTTGCTGCAGAATTTGCAACAGTCAGTGCAAGAAAAACGCGCGTTAATCAACTAGCCACAGATGGAAAACTTTTGGCGAAAAAATTATTACCCATACTCAATGATATCAAGAGATTAGATCAATACGTTGCAGCATGCCAAGTAGGCATTACGGCCACTTCATTACTGTTAGGTATATACGGACAAAATGTATTAGCCAAACAATTTACACCTCTGCTAACCGATCTAGGATCTCTCGCGTTACCTACTGCCCATTCACTATCAATTACAATCACTTTAATAGCACTTACATTTTTGCAGATGATATTAGGAGAATTATTACCTAAATCAATAGCAATACAATACCCTGAACAAATAGCCATGGCAACATTTATACCAATGAATTGGTCAATAAAAATTTTGATGCCACTAATAATGATATTTAACGGTAGTGGAAGAATATTACTAAAACTCTTAAATCTAAACACAAAAGACAAAAACAACAAAGTTTATAGTCTTCCAGAAATACAAATGCTGGCATCTAACAGCAAAGATGCAGGCATACTAACATACCCCTCTTACTTTATGCTTAAGAATACTCTAAGGTTACGTAATCTCACAGCTAGCAACATAATGACTCCTCGCGAGAAACTAATTGCTGCTTCAGACAAAATGTCCATTTCCCAACTCTTACCAATGTGCATACAGTTTGATATTAGTAGAATTCCAATTTACGATACAACTATAGATCATATTACTGGCTTCTTACACGTTAAAGACTTGCTCCGATCACATACTCAAAAAAAAGAAAATATTAAACACATAATACGACAAGCACTATTTATCAAACAAGATCTACCAGTTATAGAAATATGGAACACCTTATCTTCGCACAAACAATATCTATCTATTGTGGTTGATCACAATGAAAATACTGTTGGTCTAATTACCTATGAGGACCTAATTGAAGAAGTGTTTGGAGATCTACAAGACGAATTCAACCTTGACACAATACAGTTTACGTCAGACAGCAATAACAGAATAGTATTGCATGCAGATATGTTAATTGCTGAAGCTAACGAATACTTAAACACAGATCTACCAGCCACTAAAGAAAAAACAATTGGAGAACTATTACAATCTCAAACTACAAAAGATCTTAAAGTAGGAGACGAAGTAACTATTCATCAATCAAAAACACAAATGCGTATTGAAGAAGTCAGAGAACTGCACATTACTAGAGTATCAATTGCATTATCTGAAAAAACCCGAAAGATGCATTCTAAGTGATCTGCATATGAACTTTTCAATTCTGTATACAATCAATAATGCGACAAGCTCCTCGAGCATATTATTACCTACCTTAATCACTCTAATACTAATTGTAGTAAATGGTCTATTTGTGGCAGCAGAATTTGCAATTATAAGTGTACGAAGTACTCAAATAGAACAATTATCTCGTAAAGGTAACCGAAGAGCCAAACTAGTGTTGAAAATTCTAAAATCGCCAAATGAAACTAATAAATACATAGCCACTGCTCAACTAGGAATCACTCTAGCATCACTCGGGCTTGGTATGTATGCTGAACCAAATATTGCAACAATTATCGAACCACATCTATTCTCAATAATGAACAACTCTATGAATGTGATGATTGTACATTCCATTGCAACACTCATCACATTAGCCTTGTTAACTTATCTACACGTAGTATTAGGAGAAATGATACCCAAGTCATTAGCTCTAAGTAACCCTAAAAGCACCGTTTTATCAATAATGACAACAATGTATTGGACCCAAAAGTTGCTATCAATACCTGTATCAACACTAAACTTTATTGGTGACAATATGTTGAAAGCTCTTAAGATTAATCCTCCTAAGGACGATTCTCGATTACACTCAAACACAGAATTAGCACAACTAGTCAATGAAAGCACCATTGATGGAATTTTTCAAGAAAATGAACAAACTTTGTTGTTAGGAGTATTATCATTTGCTGATCAAAAAGTCAGTCAAATAATGACTCCTCGCAATCATTTACAATCTATTGCTTATGATACTCCCTTAGATAAAATCATTCAACAAGTCACAAAAAGCAAATATAGTAGATTCCCTGTATACCAAAACAACCTTGATAATATCATAGGAATTCTTCACATAAGAGACCTTATTAAACAAAATTTACTTAACACAAATAATAAATTCAGTTTAAGACCACTGTTACGTCCAGCTCCTTACATACCTGAATCCGCACCACTGACCAATATGATGTCAGCATTAAAAAGAAACCGAGTGCACATGGCAGTAGCAATTGACGAATACGGAGGCACTGCTGGAATAGTAACATTAGAAGACTTAGTAGAGGAAATAGTCGGAGAAGTACGAGATGAATTTGACTCATTTAACGAACCGATTGTACAAATATCTAGCGACTCTTTTAACACATCAGGTGATTGTCCAGTCTCAACACTGCTTAATCATATTGAATTAGGGCCAATTGAAAATCTACCCGAAGTAGAAACAGTAAGTGGACTTATAATGACATGGTTAGGTAGACCACCAAAACCTCAAGACACATACACATATAATGAAAATATCTTATTTACAGTATTAGATGTTGAAGGTCTAACAGCAACTAAAATCAGAATACAAACCACCAAACTATCAAAACGAATATAACTATAAGAGCAAAGGCTGCACTTCAATATCATTTGGAGAATTTACTACTTGGACAAGCTCATTATATAATTCATCACAGTATCCAGTAGAATGGTTATCAAAATCTA
>CETB01146700.1_pt1 | contig 10580 bp, 9 predicted proteins | sample 356381 | NCBI WGS metagenome assembly CETB01 (sample SAMEA2622545, study PRJEB7988) | marine metagenome | biome: marine biome (ENVO:00000447); feature: deep chlorophyll maximum layer (ENVO:xxxxxxxx); material: "saline water (ENVO:00002010), including plankton (ENVO:xxxxxxxx)" | depth 155 m | reverse complement strand
TTAAATTCTTCCCAAAATTCTCTTCCTTTTAAAAGTTCCTCTTCACTTAGAAGGCAGTCATCAAGAGCATTAATTATTTTATCCTTATCAAGATTTTGTCCTATAAAAACTAATTCTTGGCGCATATCACCAAAAGGTTCAACCCATTGTTTTTTTATAGAATTAAGATACTCCTGATCTTCAGGCCAATCTTTTTTAGGAACCGCTTTCCAAAAGAGACCAGCGAATCCATATTGCGCAATTCCACCAGCTTGATTCCACTGCCCAGCAAATTCTGGACGGGTAGCAAGCCAAAAATAACCTTTCGAACGAATTAATTTTCCATACTTTTGAGTTCCATGAAGGAAATTAAAAAATTTTTCAGGATTAAAGGGTTTTCTAGCTGTATAGGTAAAACTAGAAATTCCATATTCTTCAGTTTCAGGAATATGTTCTCCTCTCATTTCTTTTAGCCACCCAGGGGCTTGCTGAGCTTTTTTAAAATCAAATTTACCTGTATTTAAAACTCTATCTATATCAACACTACCATGAGCAATTGGTATTATCTCTGCATATGTATTTAAAGTTTTTAGAATAGCAATTAAACGCTCGAGATCAGAGGAATCAACTAAATCAGTTTTGCTAATCAAAATAACGTCAGCAAACTCAATTTGATCAACAAGCAAATTTGCTACGTTGCGTTCATCTTCTTGACCTAAGGACTCTTCAGTTTCTTTAAGATTCTTAGCCTCATCATAGTCTTTGAGAAAATTAATAGAATCAACTACAGTGACCATGGTATCCAATTTTGCTACATCAGATAAAGAAATTCCATTTTCATCGGCAAAAGTGAACGTTTCTGCAACCGGAAGAGGCTCAGATATTCCAGTTGATTCAATTACTAAATAATCAAATTTTTTATCTTTAGCTAATTTTGAAACTTCTTTTAAAAGGTCTTCACGAAGAGTACAGCAGATGCATCCATTGCTCATTTCAATAAGCTTTTCCTCGCTACGGTTAAGTGAAATTTCATTTTCAATTATTGAAGAGTCGATATTGATTTCACTCATATCGTTGACAATAACTGCTACTTTTTTATCCTGCCTGTTATTTAAAATATTACTGAGTACTGTTGTTTTCCCAGCACCTAAAAAACCTGACAATACAGTAACTGGCAGCTTAGTCATCTCATTACTAAGCATATCTCTACCTCTATTTATTAGAACCTTTCAGACAATACTATACACCATTAGTTTTAGATAAAATTTATTAGATATAGATATAATGACTTTTCTATAAGAAGGACTATACGATTTACATTTTTATAAGGAGAAAAAAATATGAAAATAGAAAAACTATTCTCAGTTAAAGGAAAGGTTGCTGTTGTAAGTGGGGGTTCTAGAGGAATCGGAGAAATGATAACTTCAGCATATTTAGCAAATGGAGCAAAGGTATATATAACAGCAAGAAAGACAGAGGCCTGTGATGCAAAAGCGAAAGAATTATCAGATAAATATAATGCTCAATGCCTTTCCATTCCAAGCGATTTATCTTCTCTAGAAGGTATTGAAAAATTTGTCTCAGAGATAGAATCATGTGAAGAAAAAATAGATATTTTAGTAAATAATGCCGGTGCAGCTTGGGCAGAACCACTTGATAACTTTACTGAGAGAGGTTGGGATAAAGTAATGAACCTAAATGTCAAAAGTGTTTTCTTTTCAACTCAAAAGTTCTTGCCTTTACTAAAAAAGGCAGCGACTAAAGAGAATCCATCTAGGGTAATAAACATAGGATCTATAGATGGTATTGGAACTCCTGTGCTTGAAACCTATCCATATAGTGCTTCTAAAGCATCAGTTCATCATATGACAAGGGTCCTTGCAGCACGGTTAGTAAAAGAAGATATATTAGTCAATGCAATTGCTCCGGGTCCTTTTCCAAGTGATATGCTTGGAGCAGCTGTTGGACATAACTATGAAGGTATTATTTCTAGGAATCCTGTGCATAGAATGGGAAGAGCTGAGGACGTAGGCGGATTAGCCCTTTATCTTTCTTCTCTAGCTGGATCATATACTGTTGGAGAAACAATTACTTGCGACGGCGGAACGATTGCTGCTTCCGGTCATGATTTGAGTGAATAAAAAAAACCCCGTCATTTCTGACGGGGCTCAAGAATAAGTATTTCAACTCTATTCTTACCTATAGCGGGACGCGCCGGCTAAAGGTCGGAATCGGGTTAACCCGTTGTCAAGAGGCACCCCCTGAAATTCCTGCTAATTTATTAATATTAATTTGGACCACCTCCTTTACAGGGAAATAAAAAAACGCATTTTGCTAGGAACCCCTGAATACGAACCTAAATGCAACAACACAGTTAAGTTTACTATACGATTAATGGATAATAAAAGTGCGACAAAAATAATATATAGAAAAAACAAATAATATTAATAAATATCCCAGCTCTTACCATTTGCTGCACAGGCACAAGGTTTGAAGCAAAAATTATCGAATTGGGTGGGGTTGCAACTGGCAGCATGAAAGCGCAACTAGCTACTATCGTTAAAGGTAAAGTAAGCAAAAGGGGATTTATATCTAAATTGTAGCCAACACTTGCAATAACAGGCATGAAAGTAATTGTTGTAGTTAAATTACTAGTCAATTCAGTTAAAAGAAGTACTAATAAAACAATTAAAGCTAAAACTAGAAACATTCCTATATCACTTGGAATTAAATTAGCTAACCATAAGGCTAAACCCGTTGAATTAACTTCATAGGCAAGAGCCATACCTCCACCAAATAAAAAAAGCAGTCCCCAAGGAAAATCTCTTTGCATATCATCCCAATTTAAAAGTGTATCTTTTTTATTTGATTTACTCTTAATAAAGAAAAACGAGAGACCTGCTATCATGGCTATTACAGCATCTTCTAAAAGATTTAATCCAGGTAAGTCATCTAACATTTTCCTAAAAATCCAGCAAAAAGCGGTAATAGAAAATACTAATGCAATTATTTTTTGTTCATTTGTAATTTTTCCTAGATCAACGAGCATGGAGTTCAATTGAGATTTAGTCTCGTTTGAAGCCTTAAAATTGATTGGAAATATTATAAAGGTGAGAAGGAACCAAACTAAAGGAACCATAACTAAAGTGACTGGTAGACCAATAGCAAACCAACTTAGAAAACCTATATCTTGATTGAAATTTTCTGCTGCATATTGAATGAGGTACCCATTAGGAGAAGTTCCAATTGGAGTAGCTAAACCTCCCAGAGAAGCAGAATAAGCAATTCCAAGAAGTAAAGCTATTTGGAAATTATTACTTTCTTTCTGAGTTAACTCTTTAACAGTTTCGGTGATAACGGTTACTACAGATATTCCAATGGGTAATAGCATAATTGCCGTTGAAGTATTCATGACCCACATACTGAGTAACGCACTTGCAAACATAAAAGCAGCAATTATGCTTTTTGCTTCCAATCCACTGTATCGTAAAATATTCAAAGCTATTCTTTTATGTAGGTTCCATTTTTGCATGGCTATTCCAATCATGAAGCCCCCAGCAAAAAGAAATTGAATTTTGTTCATGTATTCCTTACTTACAACACCTATTGAATCTATTCCTAATAAAGGAAAAAAAACTAAAGGAAGAAGAGCAGTTGCATATAAAGGCATAGCTTCAGTTGCCCACCATATTCCCATCAAAATAAATATTCCTGAGGTGAGTTTTGCTTCAATTGACAATCCTTCAGGAGCAGGTACAAAAACAATAACCAGAAAAAATATAATTCCTAACCAAAATCCCAATTTTTTTACATTAAGATACTTCATAAAACTAAAATAATTGTAAATCAACTTAGTTATTAATATGTTAAATTTCATAAATATAAATAATGTCAAAATATGTTCTTTCAATTGATGGGGGCGGAGTTCGTGGACTCGCTTCAGCGGTTTTCTTAAGTGAGCTTGAAAAAAAATTATCTTCATCTCTTTCAAATAAATTTGATTTAATAGTGGGTACTTCAACTGGGGGTATCATTTCTCTCGGAATATCAATCTTAGATCTTCATGAAGAAAATTTAGTAAGTATTTATTCTGAAAAGAACTTAAGAAGAATTTTCGATCCCTTAAGATTAAGAATATTCGGTTCTAAATATGGAGGTAAACAGAAAAGAAGAATTTTTGATGAATATTTTGGCTCAAAAACTCTTGGAGAGGCTATAACACCTACAATAATTACTGCTTTTGATCTTAAGCTCAGAAGAGTAAAAATGTTTAAATCTTGGACAGAAGGATATCTTCCTGTGAGAAGAGTTGCCTCAGTCACTTCTGCTGCCCCAACTTACTTTCCTGCAGAATCTTTAGAAGGAAGATGGTATTTAGATGGAGCAGTTTCAACAAATAATCCTGTCTTGATAGCCTATTCAGAAGCTAAAAGATTGTGGCCAAATGAGGATATAAGAATTTTAAGCATAGGGACTGGCTACAACAATAGACAATTAGAAGGAAGAAAAGCAAGAAGATGGGGCTCTCTAGCTTGGCTTAATGCCGGCATAATCCAGATATTAATGGAATCAAATATAGAGCATGTTATTGCACAATCTTTATTTGAAGAAAAATATTTAAGAGTTGACTCACCTTTGAAAGGAATAAAATCTAACTTTGATGATACAACTGAGAGAAATTTAAAGGGAGTAAAGGAATTAGGTCATTTCTGGTGGGAAGATTTTGGAGAGGAAACGATTAAATTCTTGGAGGACGAATTATGATAGAAAATATTTCTGTTCTTGGAGGAGGTTCCTGGGGAACAGCTTTGGCTCTATTAATAAATAGAAATGGTTTTAATACACAACTTTATTTAAGAGATAAAAAAAATTATTTATCTGTAAAAAAAAATAGAGTAAATACAAAATATTTTCCAGAAACAAAAATTCCAAATAAATTAAAGGTTAGCAACAACCTCGAAGAAACTTTTCAGAATGCAGATTTATTGGTAATTGCTATACCTTCAGCAAATATCAGAAGCTTTGCAAAAAAAATATCAAGCCTAGTAAATGGAAAGAAAATTCTTATTGCTTCAAAAGGTGTTGAGCGGTCAACCTTTATGACAATGAGCGAAGTATTAATTGAAGAGTTGAATCTAAAAAAAAGAAATATTGCCTGTATATCTGGGCCGAACATAGCACACGAGATAATTCAAAAACAGTTTTCAGCTGCTGTTGTTTCAGGCACAAATAAGATGCTAATAACTGAAATTTCTAAAATATTTAATAATAATTTTTTTAAGGTATTTATAACGAAAGATATTAAAGGAGTTGAATTAGCAGCTGCCTTAAAAAATGTTTATGCTATTTGTGCCGGACTCTCAGATGGGTTAGGTTATAAATCAAATACAAAAGCTATGTTGCTTACAAGAGCTATTGTAGAAATGACAAATCTATTTCGCGTAATGAATGCAAATCCAAATACTTTGTTAGGTTTGTCAGGAGTAGGTGATCTAATTGCAACTAGCAGTTCAGAGAAGAGTAGAAATTATAATTTTGGAAAATATATAGGAAAAGGAAAAACGGTTAAGCAGTCCTTAAAAAAGGTTAATCAGGTGGTTGAAGGATACTCAACTCTTGAAATCTTATACAAGAAAAAGAACGAACTTAATATCGACATGCCTATAGTAAATGCTATGCACAATATTATTTACCTCAATAAAAAACCTAAAGAATGTTTTTTAGAGTTTTTGACTGAAAGTGGTAATATTGACTCCTAAATATGCCTGATATAGAGAATAAAGAAATTATTTCTTCTCAAGATGAAAAGAATGAAGAAGAAATAACTCAAATAAAAGAAGCTTTTCCTGAGAAGGTAAAGCATCCTTCAACTTGGATAACTGCTGCTTTAGTAGTAGTTTATCTACTTTTATTGGGTTTCTTAGATATTCTTTTATGGATAATTGCAGGCGTTCAGTTTCTATTTACTGTGTTCACGAGAGAACCAAACGTACATTTAAGTAACTTTTCTATAAAATTACGAAATTATTTTGTTCAAATAATAGATTTTGTTACTTATAGTAGCAATCAAAGGCCTTTTCCTTTTAATCCTCTTCCGGATAAAGATAATGATTAAAAGTTATAAAAAAGTCTGTAAAATATAATCAAAATAAATAAACACGATATGACAAAAAAGAATTTCGCTAATAAGGCTATTCCTATTACAAAACCTTCACCTGAGGAGGCAATGGATGCAGTTAAGACCTTGCTTGCATTTGCTGGGGATGATCCGACAAGAGAAGGTCTAGTAGAAACTCCAAAAAGGGTTATAAAGGCGTATGAAGAGTTTTTTGCTGGCTACAACGAAGATCCCACAGAAGTTTTATCTAAAACATTTGAGCAAGTTGAAGGTTATGATGAGATGGTTATAGTAAAGAACATTAGAGTTGAATCTCATTGTGAACATCATATGGTGCCTATTTTAGGAGTTGCTCATGTGGGATACATTCCTGATAAGAGAGTAGTCGGAATAAGTAAATTAGCTAGAATAATAGATATCTTTGGAAAAAGATTACAAACACAGGAGACAATGACAGCTCAAGTAGCGGACACCATAAATGCGGTACTAAAACCTCAAGGAGTGGCTGTTGTAATTGATGCTGCTCATCAATGCATGACTACTAGAGGAATTCATAAAACTGAAACTAGTACCGTAACATCAAGGATGTTGGGTGCTTTTAGAAACAATCTAGATACTAGAGCAGAATTTATGAATCATATTAAGACAGATAATTAAAATTTGAAGTTAGTAAAAGCAACTTCTACAAAGCCTATAGTTCTTGCCTCTGGATCTCATATAAGGAAAACACTGCTTGAGAATGTTGGGTTGACTTTTGATGTATGCGCCGCAGACATTGATGAAAACATAATAAAGGATAATTTTAAGAAAAATCCGCCAGATAAGCTTTCAAAAATCTTAGCAAAACATAAAGCTCTTGCTGTAAGTTCTTTTTATAAAGGCTCATATGTAATAGGCTCTGATCAGATATGTTATTTAGATGATTTCATTTTTAGTAAACCAGGAAATAATGAAAACTGCTTCAAGACACTTACCACTTTATCTGGGAAAACACATACCCAAAATTGTGGAATAAGTATTGCTATGAATAATCAAGAAATATGGTCTTTTTCAGATACAGCATATTTATCAATGAAAAACCTTACCGAAAAGGATATTCTTGATTATATTCAAATGGACAAACCTTATGACGCATGCGGCGCCTATAGATATGAGGCAAACGGAAAGAAATTATTTAAAAGGGTTGAAGGGGATATAAACACTATAAAAGGCTTAACTCTTGACCCTCTTTTGAATTTTCTTAATGATGAAGGTGTTATTGAATTTTCATCATAAAAAAACTAATCTAGTTCTTTTAGGAGAGATAAATGAAGAATTTTGCAGATAAAGTTGCAGTTATTACTGGCTCAGGTTCAGGTATGGGAAGAGAGCTAGCTATTGAGTTAGCAAAGGCTGGAGCAAATATTGCTTTAGTTGAATGGAATGAAGATACTCTAAACGAAACTGCAGATTTACTGAAAAATTATAACGTCGGAGTTTCTAAACATGTTATCGATGTAAGTGATAAAGAGGCAGTTTTTGCTTTACCTGAAAAAGTAATTGAGGAACATGGAGCCGTTGACATGGTGTTTAATAATGCAGGAGTTGCTTTATCTCAAACAATAGAGGATTCTACCGATGAAGATTGGGATTGGGGTCTGGGTATCTTGTTGCATGGAGTAATAAATGGAACAAGAGCATTTTTACCCCATCTTAAAAAAAGACCAGAAGCCGCTATAGTAAATACATCATCTATTTTTGGATTATTAAGCGTACCAACACAATCTATATATCATGTAGGAAAGTATGGTGTCAGAGCCTTTACAGAAAGCCTAGCGTTAGAAATGCAAATGGAAGAATCCCCAGTAGAAGTATACTCAGTTCACCCTGGACATATCGGCACTAATATTGCTAATTATGGAGCAGAACATGGAAAGTTCGATTTTAATCCTGATGACCAAGAAGACAGACCAAACTTATTTGGACCTCAAGCTAAGTCCATTGAAGAGGTTGGCCAACTTTTTAAGAGCCAAGCACCCGTTAATGCTAATACAGCAGCTAAAATTATCTTAAATGGCATAAGGAAAAAAAATAAAAGAATACTTGTAGGCGCAGATGCTCGTTGGTATGACAGAATTCAAAGGCTTTTTCCAAAAAAATATATATATTTAATAGCGCTGGTACCTTTAATTCGTAGACTATTTCCTAAGGACAAGCCCTTAGATAGATAGCTTTATAGTTTAATATCTTTATATCCTTTTATAGAGATTTTACTTTTGGTTATTTTCATCTCTTTTTCTGGATCTAGAATATTTTCATTAAACCTGTATATAAGATTATAGGAACCATTTGAGCTCTGTTCTTGGTAATTTTTCCTTTGTTCTTCAACATAAGCTAATTTATTTTGATAAGTTTTAAGCATGCTTTTATCAATCATGCCTTTAACAAAGTCAGGGCTAATTACTGCACAAGAACCGTTATTTCCGCCAAAACCCTTAGCATTAAGATGAATAGAATTTATTTCTTTTTTATCTATTTCAGTATCTTTTAAACAGATATCAAGATTTTTGCTTGAGACATCATTTGCTAATCTAGTTGTAGTTTTTATTCCTGGAACAATGCCTTTATTCCAGATTCCAAGAGCAACCATAAGCTCATCGCCAGCTGCAGGACCCATGGTATGACCTAACATTCCTTTAAGAGCAGTAATTTTCCAGTCTTTTAAATTAAATCCTTCCGCTACTTTATCAAGCACATCTGATTCAGTGCTTCTATTCTGAAAAGTACCCGTACCATGAGCAATCACACAACTATTTGTTGGAGACAACCCTAACTTAATAGTATTAGCTACAGATTGAGCCATTGTTAAATAATTTCCTATTCCAGGAGAACTTATGGATTTTTTAAAGCCATCTGCATTTATCGCAACGTCAGTTAATCCCCCATGAATGACCAGTCCGTTTTCTATTGCAAATTCTAAAGTTGTTACTGCAATAAATTGCGCTCCTTCACCTAAAATTAAACCAGCATTATCCCCAAATGGCCTACATGAATTCTCGTAGACAATTTTATCTAGAGGTTCTTCATTTCTCTTTTGCATTTCAAGGATTTTTTTATCATCCGCTATACCTGTGGTAGCTAAGAACCCATCGGTCACTTCAGGGTTTATTGGGGCTTCTGAAGAACCAACTATAGAAAAATCTATTTCATTATTTTTAATCCCTTTAAGAGCTAAGTCTAAATTATATAAAAAAGTTGCACAGGCCCCTGCAACTGTTCCTGTTTTTCCTAAAGAACCTAAAATATACGCATTTACAAAGTCTGCAGACATTCCAATTAAAGCCATGGATAAGTGCTTCGATGTTGCTCTTTTTCCTATTTTTCTTGATTGAAGCAAACCGCCCATACCCTCGTAATCTAGTTGACCAATAGCCGGGCCAGAAAAAACACCAATCCTCTTAGGATCTAAAAATGGTTTTATTTCTTTATCCCAATTTTTACCCAAGTTCTTCAAGCAATCAGTAACACCAAATATAGTCATTTGTATACCTTTAGGGTGCTGCCTAGAGTTATACATTTTTGAGATGTCTATTCCTTCAGGTAATTGACCAGCTGCATTTACATTCATAATGTCTTTCATTAGAAGCTCACTATCATATAAATCTGAGTTTATTTTTCTTACAAGAGTTTTACTTAAGATATCTTTCTCATTGGAAATTCTTTCATTAGTAAGATTTTTTAGCTCATTTAATAAAATTTCTTTTTCTAAAGAATTTAAGCTTTCATAAATCATTCTTTGGTAGCCAAAGTTAAAAGATGATCTACCGGCCGAGTTAATGCCACCGACACTACATATCACAGGAAATCTTTTTAAATCTTTCATAAGAAATAATAATAAATTATCATCTATCTATGATTTTACATTATTTATAGGAGAGGAAATGCATCCAGGAATAAACGGACCAAAATTTAAAGATAAACCTGCCATTATAATGATGGGAAGCGGGGATGTTATTACCCATGCTCAGCTGAATGATATATCTAATCAAATAGCACAATTGTTTAGATCTTTAGATATTAAAGCAGGAGACAGTATGGCTTTTATGATGGAAAATCATAAATTATTCTTTCCCATAGCTGCAGCTGCTTATAGATGTGGACTGAGATATACAGCTATCAGTTGGAGATTACAGCCTGAAGAAGTTGAATACATTGTAAAAGATTGTGGTGCAAAAGTATTTATAACTTCAAAATTCTTAGAGGAATCTGCTAATTCACTATCAAAAATGTTAAGTGGTGTACACAAGTATATGGTTGAAGGTCAAACTGATGAATTTCTTTCTCTTGAAGACGCTATTGCAGATATGCCAATTACACCTATTGAAGACGAATGTCAGGGTGCATCAATGCTCTATTCATCTGGAACTACTGGAAAACCAAAAGGAGTGAGTAGAGAAATTAATTTTAATCCTTTACCTTACAATACTGATGAAGAAGATTTAGG
>CETB01043137.1_pt1 | contig 10586 bp, 13 predicted proteins | sample 356381 | NCBI WGS metagenome assembly CETB01 (sample SAMEA2622545, study PRJEB7988) | marine metagenome | biome: marine biome (ENVO:00000447); feature: deep chlorophyll maximum layer (ENVO:xxxxxxxx); material: "saline water (ENVO:00002010), including plankton (ENVO:xxxxxxxx)" | depth 155 m | reverse complement strand
TTTCCAGTCAATTCAAGGGATTATTCAATAAGGGTTTCCCCTTAAGGGTACAAGCAATTTATACCAAACCAACAACAATAGTTAACACACCACCAATGATACTTGCTATTGAAGCCTGAGTACCACCATTATTGTTCCTGAGTGTATTCAATTAATGTTTCCTCCTTTTTTAGATTTAGCGTATTCTCGACATAACTGCTACAACTGACGCTACGCTGATAGCACCACCCACTAATAAAATTAAAAAAGTGGGAGTGTCGAAGAAAATACTTAAACTGCCTGTGGTACTACTTTTACCAGTTGTTGCTAAAAGATCGACCTGATTCATAACAAGCAATATTGCCACCAATGATAAAAGCAACGCCATGCCAGTAATAAATATTTTCATATGTAAATTTTGAGTTATTTCTAAAAAACTGAAAATACTACCACTACAGAGGGACTACCTAAACTAAGGCAACAGAAATAATATATATATAAGAGTAACTCACTAAAAATTTATGACGACTCAATCGGTTTCAAGTGAGATCACAGAAACCCCCCAGGTTCCTGTAGACATTTTTGTATCACAAAATCCTAACCACCCTGTCACCCAGGGGTACTTTACTAAGCAAGCATCAGTCTATGTATTTGATGCAGTAAAACAAATGTTGGGTCACCCTTCCTCAAACAGATTAGCCAAGTTGTTAGGTATTCCAAATCCCCACCATATTTATAGGTGGAAATCAGGTAATACCCGACCATCTCAACTTTACCTGGGAAGAATGCTATGGCTATTAAAAATGAAATATGTTGATGGAGTTAGATTCGAGAATATCAATCGTATTAATTGGACAAGTGGAGATCAAATAACTTATGAGAATAGAAACTATAAGGCTAGCATCAAACCAAACATACACAGTCGCACCACTCAAGAAGGACAATCATTGGGCATATCACATTTCGGATCGGAAGAACAAAACTTCATTAAGCCTAATTCAAAGTCCCCTATTTTCGGTGAATCAACCCAAATATTTCAAAACGATTAAAGACTTATTAGGAAGTGCAATAGATGTACCAGTTAGAAGAGTTAAGAAAATGCAGTTAGTTGTAGAAGATGGATCATTCTATCCATACAGTATAAATAACCCTGGACTCATGGGAGTTCCCCAGGACGAATTTCAGAATGAATTGAAATATGTTTATAACACTTCACTTCAATTAGCTAATGATAAAGCTACTGCAAAAGACCTGGACAATAAATTTACTTCAGCAGGGTTTTTATTGCTAACCAGTTTATGTGTATTCCTGGTGTTAATAATGGGCATTATTGCTCTTACTACAGTATATGGGGGTTAGTATGGTTGCATTAACACCTTCATTACCTAAATTTGAATTTAAATTGTGGCATAAGATCAAATCTGCTTATGAAACTGCAATAAACTTAGAAACTGCTTATATATATGATTATGACTATCAAAATGTATTTATTGCTCAATTAGAAAGAAAGGTTTTATTTGAATACTTTGATAAGTATTGTAGATATGTCCCTGATATAGATTATTCAAAACAAATTTCTGCATTCTTAGGTGGATTATCTACTGCTATGTTTGGATACCTGGTGGGATATTTCCTGGGTAATGTAGTTACTTCAGTATTGTTTGCATTCTTATTTTCTTTTATAGGGATTCCCCTGGGATTCTTTTTACTAAGTCCTTTAATAGCCAGGAAACCAATTTGGTTAGTGGCTAAGAATAAAGGAACCTTATCTGCAATAGTTCACTCCAGGATCGGATCTCATGAAGTTGATTCTAAAGCCGTTACCCCCGAAATAATTTTTCACATTATGGAAGGAAAGGACGCTGAAGAAATATTCAGGGGAAGAATGTCTAACTATCAAAAAATAGCTATTGGGACATTAGTTGTCCTGGCAGTTAGTTGTTTAATCGCACTCTTTTTATTTGTGGGTGCATTCGGTACAGGGGGATAAAAAATGACTCAAGAAAATACTAATAATCCAAGACCAGGAATGGAAGATTTATTAATTGAAACTAATGCAGGTTATAACTTCAATCCAGTTGAAGAAATGCTTAGAAGTAAACCTGATGCACAAGATTTCCTCGCCAGGGGAAGATTACCTACAACCAAAGTTAAATCCTATTTTCGATTAATGGCACAAATGCAATTTGTTAAGAATGGGGAACATGATGTCCTGGAGTTAATGTGGTTGGATTCTTCACTTTCTATCGGTGAAAACGGAATGGGAAGGAAGGAAGCTATCGGAATGATAACTGGTAGAAGACCTATGAATCTAATGGAGAAACAACGGGAAGGTGGGAGTAAAAAATTAGATGCTTAAACCATTAACTAAATTAGATAAATTTAAATTACCTGATACTAATTTGTATGGAAAAACTTATGGTACAAAATCCCCAGGTGTTCAACTTTATGAAGAAGAAGATTCTTCTATAAAAGCACCAGGTGATTTTTATGCTAAAAAGAACTTCCAACCGATTGTAACTTTCTTTTTTGGCAGAAGGGGTCAAGGTAAAACATTAGCCATGACAACCTTGGCATATATGATGGCTGAGAGATATAAAAAAGCAGGGTTACATAATCACCAGGTACTTACAAATTACGCTACCAGTTTCTCTACATTTACCCCTTATTTAATTGATGAAATGATTCAGTTCCCTGCCTGGTTAAAAGATGGGGCAGTTTGTATTGATGAAGTTCAATCAGCATTCCCTAGTGCCAGGGCAATGAGTTCAATCAATGTTTTATTTACAAATATGTTGACTCAATTAAGAAAAAGAAAATTAGAAATTTCTTTTACAACCCAATTCCCACAAATGATTTCTTACGGGGTACTTACCCAGGTGGATTTGTTTGTATTGTGTGAAAAAGTTGCAGGGGGAAGGGCAATCAAACTTTACATTTTTGACCATTGGGGACAATGGACTGGTAAGACCTGGAAAAAGAATTTCCCACAACCTAAAAATGAAGCCGATCAAATAATCACCTTACATAACACAGACAAAATGTGGGGGGCATATAACACCGAAGAAGTTGTAGCATCATTTCAATCTGAACATAGAGAACAAATTATTGAAGATCAATATGATTTTTCAGCTAATGAACCCGAAATAGAAAAACCAACTGCTCAAGATCCTATTCAAAAACTTATTCAAATAGTCGGAATGACTGAAAACAAAATAGATCCCTATGGAATTTTGAACCAGGTAAAAGAAATGGTTCAAAAGGACGAATCAGGGGAACTGGAACAGTATGCAGAAATCACCAAGATCTACGATCTAAAACCTTATTTTGAAAAAGAAGGGTATGGGTTTGTAAGACAAGGTGGTAAGACCTGGGGGGTTAAGAATGATTAATACTCCCAGGTGGATCTCAATTTTAAATAAAAGAACTAATAAATTTGCCTGGATAGAAATACCACCTAAACCTACCTGGGTAACTAGATTTCAATCAGTAAAAACAAAAAATGGGTTCACTTATACAAAAGCAATTAAATGGGAGAAATCATGTAATGCCTAAAAGAATAGATGAAGAAACTAGAAAAAAATTATTACAAAAATATAAAAGAAATGAAAACAATAATTACCATACTGCAAATTATTTATTGTTAGCAGAAACTTATGGCACCCCTCAAGAAGTTGCAGAAGTTAAAGAAATACTAAAAAGAAAGGGGGATCAGGGTTGGTTAAATGATAAAGATTGGAAATGGTTACGGGATTCAAGAATAAATGAGTATTACATAAATTTAGAAAATCCTGCATTGGCAGAACTTAGATCAATGAAGGACGAATTAATTAAGAAAAAAAAGCTAATTCCCAAGGCTAAACCTATGAGTGGTATTGGTGATGTTTATGGTGATGCTTATCCTCGAAAATATATGGCAGAAAAAGAAGCCAAAAAACTAGGAGAATTAATCGGGGAAGAATTATACGTCAAAAGAAGTGGGTGGGAAGGTAAACAGGGTCAGCAGAGATGGTATGTAATAAAAAAACCCTGGAACATAATAGAAGCTGAGAAAGATTTAGGGTTAAGAGATGTTAACCCTGGCAGTAAACTTTCAGATGAAAAATTATGGTTACTAGATAAAACTCTAAGAGCAAATGCAAATAAATATAGAGATTCCCCTGGTGAACAAGATAATTTAGAAAACATTTTATTTTGGGTAAATGAAATGAATGCTACTCCTGCTAAAAAAAAGAAAGCCAGGGATATTGTTAGAAGATCAAAATTAAACGACAACATTATTAGGAAAGATAATGGGGATTATGACTGGTGGATTTCTAATATTTCTAAAGAACAAAACTTTTTATTAGATCCTGAAAATAAAAAAAGAATTGCTAATTATGATTCCAAAATGGATAAAGAAACATTTAGAGAATATGCATTGCATGATTTGAAATATTCAAAACTTTTCCAAGCAAAATACGGGCATTTTCCAACCGAACATTCATTATCTAAAGAAAAACCACCTTTAATAGCCCCTAGACCTAAACCAAAACCCACTATTAAAAAAACCAAAACTATTAAATCTTATTCAGAAAAAAGAACTCCCAAAATTGGTAAAACTATTAACAGAAGGACATTAATGTAATGCCACGAGTATTTAATTCAAAAGGTAAACAAGTTGGTGAATATTCCTATAAACCCAAGGGACGAATGATGGCTATTAATAAAGCCATTAAAACTAAAGGATCTATTCAATGGTCAAAAAGTCCCAACCGAATTAGTTATAAAAAATATAAAGGAATCTAATGAATACGTTGGCACATATATCAGCAATGCCTGCAATACTTTGGCTAAGTGTCTATTGTTTTGACACATTGTCTAATCCTGCATTGGGGACTGCTTGCCTGGTAATTTTCATGATGTTTATTCCAAAAACAATCTTTACTGCTTTCAATGAATATAGTGATTTAAAGGATAGAGATTGATGAAGAAATATTTATCATTAGCATTAATATCTCTATTGTTTTTTGTGTCTACTGAAAAAGTTTACGCAACTGTAATTTCGGCACCCGATTCAGTTTCACAAACTGTTTATGCTTATGGATCTTTAATAGAAGCAGGGGATTTATTTATCCTGTCTCATTACAATATTGACTATGGATCTAATCCAGTTCCTACTACTGCAACTGCAACTGATTCATTTATTACTGCATATAAAAAATCTACAGGATCTTTTATATCAACTGGGCAAATAACCACCCAGGTAAATTATGGATATGGTGAAGGTGCATATGGGGTTTATCTTTCTTCTGCACAAGTAACTAGTGCAAGTATCACCTGGGGAGATTCGGATTTTGGAACTCTCCTGGGGAACCCTTCATATTTTTCAGGATCTTTACCTTCTAATGACACATCAATTACCTGGCAATCTGAAACTGGTGGGGGAAACACCACATTAGTTGCAGATATTTTATCTATTTCAGCAACCCTGGAGGGGTTAAGTTATTGGTCAAGTTGTGACCTGGTAGATAGTGGTGCATTGGCTACTTGTGGGGAAACTTATTGGGGATCTATTGTCCCATCATTATCAGCAGTTTCCCCTTCCTTATATTCGGGAGTAATTGCAAATCCTGATTTCTCTGAAAGAACATTTACAAATACTTATGGGGATTCCCTGGATACATATTGGGACGGATCTTCCCAGGTAAATGCATTTGATGGATTAGCTACATATTTATTTAATTACGATCCAACTGGATCATCAAAAATAGGATTGATATATACCAGGCTATTAATTATGGGAATTGCTACTGTAATAGTTATAGCCATTATGGTGAAAATTACTGGAACTCCAATGATTGCATTTCCAATATTGGCAGTTTGTATGATCGGGGGAACCATTATCAATATGGTTCCATTACAACTCACTTTAATTTCATCATTCATAGCATTATCAATAATAGGATATTCATTATGGCTGAAACGTGCTACATGATTGCATTTACTGCGACACTTGGTGGAATTTATACCGATATCAAAAAAGGGCAATTACCTTATGTAATAACGATTCCCCTACTCTTATCAAGCCTGATGATTGTGACAATAAATGGAAATTTATTAACCGGAATTTTATCGGGAACAATATCTTTCACAATTCTGTGGATCATGGGACTTCTTTTAAAGAGTAATGATTGTGGGTGGTCAAATTGCGAAGAAAAAAAATGTAAAGGGGTCGTTGGTGGTGGTGATATTAAATATTCGGCAGGGTTGGGGGTGTTAATTGCATCTCCAGTCAATGTTTTACTGTTTTTGGCATTAGCTTTTGGACTGGCAGGAATTTATGGATTTAAAAGTGGTGTTGAAAATATAAAAATGGCACCATGGTTAACTGGGGGATTTTTAATTGCATATACGGCAACACAGATGGGTGTTAGCTAGGAAAATTAAGTAAAAAAAGGGGGAAAAAGTATGCTTTGGTACGGATCATTATTCTTGTTTATTGCAGGGACAATGTTAAGTTTTATTGTTGAAACTGGATCAGGGGTCGCTAGTACCACTTTGACTTCAACAATTTCAGCAACCGACCAATACATACCAGTCGGATCTACAGCAGGATACCTGGACTCCGATACCAGGTTATTTATTGGTGATGAACAATTAAGTTATTCATCATTAAATACTACTCCAGGGACTTGTGGATCTTTTACCCCACCTTGTTTTGATACTGGTGCAACTGGTCGTGGTACTAATTCGACTACAGCATCAGCACATGACCTGGGGACTCATGTTTATACCGAAGCATTAGGACTCTTAAATGAGATGGTCGGTTATAGAGTTGGAGATTTGTCTACTTTAAGTGGCAAATTGTTCTTTCCAATTAATGCGACAGGTGCATTCATGAATACCATAAGTAAGGCTGTGATGTGGGATTACAGTTTCCTAGAAGGTGGAGGGTTTTATTTTAAATTGATTTTCCTCTACCCATTATCAGCAGTAATGGTTATGGGATTAGTCAGATTATTTGCCAACATGGTTGGTTTCTTATTAGGACGAGGATAAATGAAAAAATTTATTAAAAAAAGACAAAATATTTTAGCAATAATAACTTTACTAGCTATTGCACCAGTAATATTAGGATTTGATATTACAGGGGCAGTTTTTAAAGCAAAAATAACTACTACACTTGATTCAGGATCTACTGCTTTAACAATGAATGGAATTATATTTCCTGCTGATACTGATGCATTAAAAAATGCAGGATTAATTTCTAGTAGTGGTAAAAATACTGCACTATGTAAAACTGGGTCAGAATGTCCTAGTGATGATGAATATTTATCTACTATGTATTCAGGATTTCAAGCACTTCCTGTAGATACTAATGGGTATGTTGAATATCAGGGGTGGACTTCATACTATCAATGTTGGACTTTAGATCCCAGTAGTAATTATTATCCGAATAATTGTGGGTCGAGTTCCTCAGCTACATTGATTGATTCAAGTAATTTTGGTGTTGGGACTGACTTCTTTATTATGATGAATACTAAGGGTGGACAAAATCCAACGGCACTCCAGGTTACAATTTCTACTCCATTATCAGCGTCTAGTGGTACCTTTCAATGTGATTGGTATGCATATGGAAATGGTGCAGGAACTCAATCATTAAAAAATGTAAATGATCCTTCAAATTGTTTTACTACAGCAGGAACCCATGTAATTACCTGGGATATGCCTGATTCATATATAGACTCTAAATATTATTCATATTTCGGTGGGTATGGATCAGCATTTGGTTTTGAATTTTCTAGTGTGGGGTCAGGTGGTTTAACAATGCCTGTCGGGGGTAATTTTAAAGTATCAAAAAATACTGTTGGTGGGTATATAAAGAACCTGGACACAAGTTCCCCCCAGGAATCTAATTTTTATATTGGTGGTGGGGATATTCAGTCTGAAATGTATTGGGCAGGTGCCAGTTGTACAGATCATACAACAGGTTGTACTGATGCTAATGTCGCAGGTAGTTATAACCCATATAATTATGGTAGCCCTATGCAAACATCAGGAAGTTCAGGAAATGATGCAATAATTGAATTTACTGCATATTTTGATATTGATGATGAGTCATCATATTGGGGAAATTCAGCAAATAAAGTAGTAACTATTGGTAGTTATATTAGATGTGATTCAATGGGAACGTCTTTTGGGTGCTATGATGTTAGATGGACTTCTTATCAACAAACAAACTGTCCATCAGGTACATATCAGCCACACGAGGTGGTTAATGCTATTACCTCGTCAGGTTGGCATACTATTAAATGGGAATCTACTTTATATAACTGTTATTTATATGTAGATGGGGTACAGATATGGAGTGGCTCACCTTCCTGGGCAGGATATTCCAATAGAAATAATATTAATAGCACTCATAATTATGGACAATCCCCAACTGTAAAAGCATTTAAAGATATTTCATTTACATCTGATGAATCGACTTGTGCTGATCCTGCTAATTCTTCATATTCCAGTAATACAGATTGTTATTACTTTAATTTTAAAGATGGGTGGGATTCACATTGGGACAATGGGTTTTATATAGAAGATTTTTATGATCGTACTTATTCTTTAAGTAATCCATTCAGAATGGCATTAGGAACAGTAAATACTTATTTAGATGGGTGGAGTGGAAACCAAAGTGGAATCTATCCTTATAACTCAGTTTTAAATACTTCTACTATAGGAAACTGGGAAACAGTTGCAGGATCTTCAACGCCACCTAGTGCTACTACTGGAGTAAGCCCATTTGATGCGATCACAACTTTTGACCAGGCTAATCAACCTAAGTTTTCAGGAACTACCACTATTGGTACTACTTTACCTGGTGGAACTTTTATGCAATCGATTGCTACCCAGGGAAATATTCCAGTAACTTATTTATGGGTTTTGATCGCTTGTGCTTTGACAGTCGGAACAATGGCAGTAGTTTTGATGTCTACTAAAAATTTCATTCTTGCCATGATTTTAGGTGGAATTGTCCTGGGGGTATTTTGTGTACCTGCCTGGGGAGTATTCCCGTTATGGGTAGTGTTTATTTATTCAATTTTCGCAAGTGTAATTGTGATTTTAAATAGCAGGGGGGTTAGTTTGTAATGGTAGATAAAAACCCAAGATTTATAGGTAAAGAAATGGGAACCCCGTCTGAAGGTGGGGACGAATACGGGGCAAGATCCAGGGCAGAACAAGCATATATGGATGCAAGTGTTGGAGCGTATGATCCCAAAAAAAAATTTTCTATTATAGAAACAGAAGCTATAGAAGAACGTAAAAAAGCAGAAAGACAATTAGATCCCGAGGGATATAAAAAGAAACAAATTGAAAATTTAAAAAAAACTGGAAAAATGGGATTAGGTTTATTACCTATTGCCGGAACTGTTGTATATTGGGATGAAATGTCTCCAGTAGAAAAGACTATTTCTATAGGTTTAGATGCTGTAGATGTTCTTACATTTATGAAAGGTGGATCAGCCGGAGCTGTATATAGAGGGGCATCAGGAATTGCCGATACTGTTAGTGATACTGCGTCAGTAAAAAACTTCAAAAAAACTGTAAGTGATGTATCTCAAGATCTTGGAGAAGATTTAAGTGAAGTTTCTAAAGCACAAGATGATTTAATTATTGCAATCGCTAAAGCAGAAGATAAAGGTTTAAATACTAAAACAAAAAACCGACTAGACCAGGCAGAAGCCAATTTTAAAAATAAACATGATAAATTTTTAGATAAAGTTGTAGAAGTTAGTGAACAAAATGAAAATGTATTTGGTGTAGTTAATAAATCAGATTTAACAACTGCTGATGAACACATAATAAATATTAAAAGAACTACAGAAGGTGTAGCAGATCAATCTGAAGCAATAATTAATGCTAAAAATAAACTAGATAATGCAATTAGCACAGATGTATATCAAATAGAAAAAGCAGTTTATGGTTTAGAGCAAGCTACAAAAGCTGAAAAAATAATTGCTAAAACTAGATTAAAAAAAATAAATGATGATTTAAAATTTTTACAAGAATCTGATTTTCCTTATGATGATGTTAAAAAATTAGTAGATGATAAAAAAAGAATCCTTCAAAAAATTGAAGAACTAGAAAATGTAGATGCTAGGTCATTGCAAAAAGCATCATTAGCTTTATCAAAACTTGATACTCCAACTCAAGAATTAACTGATTCTTTAAATTGGATTAAGAAAAAAGAAGCAGAATCATTAACTTCCATGAAACAAATGGATTTAATGGGGGAATCTGATTCGTTTGGTGGTGCCGTAATCACTAAAGTTGATGCACCACCAAAAGCCCCTCCAGGGGTTGGATCTACACCAAAAATAAAACCTGGCACTACCAGTAAAGTAGTTGTTGGATCAGGGGCATTAACCAGGTTAACTAGTGGTGAATCACCTGGAGAAAATATTACTGATCCACCTGGGGAATTAGAAACTCAATTTAATACACCTGGAGATCCCAAAATAGGATCTTATGGTGAAGAATATGATGATGCAGTTGAAACATATGCACCCGAAGAATTTTCTACACCTGGTACGACTCCAGGGGAAGATCCAATGGTTTCACCTGGTACG
>CETB01009287.1_pt1 | contig 10588 bp, 6 predicted proteins | sample 356381 | NCBI WGS metagenome assembly CETB01 (sample SAMEA2622545, study PRJEB7988) | marine metagenome | biome: marine biome (ENVO:00000447); feature: deep chlorophyll maximum layer (ENVO:xxxxxxxx); material: "saline water (ENVO:00002010), including plankton (ENVO:xxxxxxxx)" | depth 155 m | reverse complement strand
AAATATGATAATTGACAGAAAAATTCGAGATTTCGATTGCTATAGATTTTTTAACCTCTATATCAACATCAGATTCCACAACTGATGAAGGCGGTGTATCTAAGACCATGTTGTCATCCTCCATCTTAATTTATCAATAAGTGAATAACCCCTTATTATTAATACTACCAAAGTTACTAAGAAAAAGCCAAAAATTCTATTATCCAAATTAAGAATTTCAGATTGCTCGCCCATTAAATATCTTGCTGATTCTACAAAATAAGTAAATGGATGAAATTCATTTAATTTGTAATGTATTCCTTGAGTTGAGCTTAATGGATATAATGCAGGTGCTGCGAAAAATAAAATCATTAAAATATAATTTACAACATTAATTAAATCCGGAATTTTCTTAGATAATGGCGCTAAATTCATTCCAACTCCTTCACTTAAAAAACCAATTATTTGAGCTATAATTAAAAATGATGCTGTTCCCAATAAAGAAACTTCATAACCAATAAAAAGAATTATAGCTACTCCAAGAGATTGGAGTAAATTATCAATTATTCTATACCTAATCATCGAGCCTGCTAATACGCGAGTTCTTACTCTTTCAGCTTTCAAGCCGCCTGTAAAATCTTGTATTGAATTCATTCCTGTTTTTAATGAGTTTTGAGTTAAACGAAATAGGGTAATACCAATAAACACTGTTTGTACACTTGTTGATGCTCTTAATACAGTAAATACAAATAAATATACTAATGAAATGACTATTGGGTCTAAAACTATCCAAACTAAACCTAATCTTTTACGGCCTGAAAGATGACGAAATCTCTTTTTTAAAATAAACTTCATCCTATTTTTATCTAATTTGATTTCCTCTGGGCCCAATACTCCTACTTCCATACAAGACTTTGAAGTTATAACCCTCTCCATGTTAACAACCTATTTCTTTTAATGTGATTATAGTAATTTATCACTGCTGATAAAACCTTGGAGAAAATCATCATTAATGACTATTATAGTAAATAAAAAATTAATTTGAGTTTTTCTCACATTTTTTAGGACGACGGAGCATCTATAAAATTTAAAAAAACAAAAGATATTTTTAATTTCATACGACGGATTGATAATCATAATTGTGAAGGCGGGTACATGGATGGTGATTTAGAATTGAGCACTTCTATTGAAACTGGCAATATTTCTGTAGGAATTATTGGTCTTGGATACGTAGGGTTGCCTACTGCAATTGGTTTTTTAGATGCTGGCTTTAATGTATGGGGAGTTGATGTTTCTAAACGTGTTGTTGATACAATTCTTCAAGGAGAAAACCCTACAGGTGATCCTGAAATTAATGATATAATTCCAGATCCTAAAACTGCAAAATGGAACATCACTACAGATACTTCAATTGCTGTTGAAAATTGTGAAATATTAATTGTTACTGTTCCTACTCCTGTTACCTCTGATTTGAAACCAGATTTGAAATATGTAATTGGTGCGGGTGATAATATTTTCAAGGCAATAAAACCTAATTCTGGTAAAATTGTTGTTCTTGAAAGTACTGTTTATCCAGGAGTTACTGCCCAATCATGGCTTCCTTTAATTGAAAAATATGGATTAACAGAAGGAGTTGATGTAAATATAGCATATTGCCCTGAAAGATTTAATCCAGGAGATGAAGCAAATGGGGTTAGAAAAGTTGCAAGAGTCATAGGAAGTTTGAATCCTAAAATTGGAAATTTGTTAGTTAAAATCTATTCTAAATTAACTAGTGGGAGGGTTGATTACGTAGGAAAAATCGAAGTTGCTGAAGCTGCTAAAGTAATAGAAAATGTTCAAAGAGACATAAATATTGCACTTGTAAATGAATTAGCTAGAATATTCCCTGCATTAAATATTGATATTGAAGATGTGCTTAATGCTGCAGCAACAAAATGGAATTTCCATAGATATACTCCGGGAGTTGGTGTTGGAGGCCATTGTATTCCTGTAGACCCATATTATATGATTCAAAGAGCAGAACAAGTAGGTGTTCCTGCAGAATTAATTACTGCTGCAAGAGCAGTAAATAGAACTATGCCAACACATGTATTTTCAGTATTAAAAGACATATTATACAAAAATGATGTGCCCGCAAATAATTCTAATGTATTATTCCTAGGGTGGTCATATAAAGCTGAAGTTGGAGATCATAGAGAAACTCCTGCAGAACATCTAGCATTAGCACTCACAGAATCTGGAATTAAAGTTTCAGTATGGGACCCTCACTTGGAAAATGATGTATATCCTAACAATATTAATGTAATTAATGATATAAATTCGGTAAAAGATTTTGATTTGGTAGTATTAGTAACAGGACATTCTGTCTGTATTAACATTGATTGGGAATTATTATTGGAAAAAATGAGAAAGCCACTTATTTACGATGGAAGAAGAGTCCTTGATTTAAACAAACTCGAAGAATTGGGATGGGATGTTTATGCTGTAGGCAAACCATAATTATTCATAATCAAATAACGTTTTTTTCTTGTGTGCTATCGTAATCTGATTCTCTGAAATTAAATTAAATAATTCAATTTCATTAATTATTGTAACGCCTAATTCTTTAGCTTTTTTTAATTTTGTACCCGCAGAATCACCTGCAATTAAATAATCTAATTTAGAAGATACAGAAGATACGACTTTGCCGCCTACATTTTTTATTGAAAGTGAAATTTCTTTCCGAGGCTTAGAAAGTGACCCAGTAATACAGAATGATTTCCCTTCAAAAATCCCTACTTCAGATTCTTCTTCATCAACAATTTCAATAATTTCGGATAGTTCATTAATTAGTTCTAAACGTTTAATAATCCCATTACGTAAAATCTCTGCTACTTTTTCACCGATACCATCAATATTAGTTAATTCACTATTATCTCCATTTTTTGCCCAATTTAACAAATTATTAATTTTAACAAAATGTTGAGAAACTACTGTTGCTACTTCTGGCCCAATTCTTTCCATGCCTAATGCATGAAGAAATTTTGAAAGGTTGAGTTTACGAGTTTTTTCTAATTCATGAATAACATTATTTGCACTTTTGTCACCCATTCTTTCTAATGAAGAAAGTTGAGAATGAGTTAATTTATACAAATCTGCAATTGTTTCAATAAATTTTGATTCTAATAATGAATCAATTAATTTTTCACCTATACCATCCATTTCCAAAGATCGGCACCAATATGTTAGAGCTCTAGCAGTTCTTGCACTACAATTTAACGAGGTGCATCTTAAAAAAGCACCATCTATTGTTAATTCTCTAGAACAGGAGGGGCAATCGTTAGGAATTTGTATTTCTCTATATACCAATTCACCTTCAAATAATGTACCATCAGCATGATTTCGATTTTGAATGTCCTCATTTTTTGCTCGTCCTAAATTTTCAATGATTTTTGGAATTACGTCTCCTCTACGCGTAATTAACACTTTATCTCCGATTTTAAGTCCTAATCTTTGTAATTCTCCCACGTTGTGTAATGTGACATTTTCAACGGTTACTCCCCCCACCATTTGTGGTGCGATTCTTCCTACAGGTGTTACCACTCCAGTTCTTCCGGTTTGCCAATCCACATCTAAAAGTACACTTTTTGCTTCTTGGGATGGGAATTTCCAGGCTAATGCCCATCTTGGATGATGAGCAGTCATTCCCAATAATTCTCTTTGAGTTAAATTATCTAATTTAAAAACTATACCATCTATTTCATATTCATATTTTGATCTTTTTTCAGACCAAATACGAGTGTGTTTAATCATCTCATTTTCTGGATTTTTAAGATTGAAAACCGTCCAAGGTGCAGGTTCAATTCCTGCATTTTTTAACCACTCTAATAATTCACTATCATTTTCCAATTCGGGTCTAGCATTTGGAAATTTTACATCATAAGCTTGAAAAATCAAGTCTTCAGCTTGCGCTTTACCATCACCATGTTTTTGTCTTAAGGCTCCAGAACATAAATTCCTAGGGTTTGGTGAAATATTCTTATATTTTTTTTCAAAGGTTGAAAGAGGCATTACAACTTCACCCCTCACATGACAATCTATTGGAACATTGAGTCTTTTTGGGATGTTTTCAATTAATTTTGCATTAATTGTCACGTCTTCGCCTCTTTCTCCACTTCCCCTTGTTGCGGCCCTATGTAAATTTCCTGATACATATTCTAAAGATAAAGCTGAACCATCTAATTTAGGTTGTGCTAGATATCTTTCTCCCCCAAAAGTTGTTTGTGTTACGAAATGAATTATATCATCATCATTTGTTCCCTTATCTAATGATCTCATGGGGAATTTATGTTCTACCTTTACGGTTCCTGGAAGAGGCTCTGGGCCTACTTCATGGAGAATTTTATTATTTGGATCTAATGATTTTAATTCGTCCCAAAGTGCATCAAATTCGGAATCAGAAATTTCAGGTGCTGAATGATTATAATATAATTCTCGATGATAACGGATTGCCGCTGAGAGTTTCTCGATTCGTTTCTCTTCGGCCATGTACACCCACCAACTTCATTGGCTTTGAATATCACGAAAAGTGTAACCCTAAGAGCTCTACATCGGGTAAAGGGCAACGTGTCATTATCGCTTGTAATAATATCCGAATATGGATTTCAGCAACCACATGTACAACTGATTGAAACATATGTCCAGCATGAACGTTATTATCATCATCTGACCAGCAACAATGGATATGTGTAAACGCTTTACCATCTTGAGTTCTAGCAATATTTCCTGACAAACTTACCAATTCTGAAGGTGAGGCAAGTTTTCTACGGATGTATACTCCCTCTTCGTTCATGTAACCGTAAAGAGTATCTCTTGTTCGCCCGATTCCGCTCGTTATTGCTGCTGCATCAAAGCCGACTTCATCTGCAAGTTTCTGCAAAGATGTATGAATTTCTTCACCTGGGTCTATTCTAACAAATAGATCATCACCACTTCTAGTCCATTCCATAAAAATGCTAGAAGACAGAGGGTATTTATACTAACTATTCCTCTTCAAGATTACTATTATTAGACCAATTATTATTTTGTGCATTAATGATTAATTCCTTAGCAATTAGTAATTCATGTCTAGATCCGCCCAATGGTAAAGGTGCAAAAATCCACCAACCGTCTCTAAACAAAACTATTCTTTTGTTAATTGAAACTTCGGGGTCTATTTTTTTTATCTTGTCCCAATCAAGTCTTTGACCATCAGCATAAACACTAGTTTTTGTAATTGCATATCTTTTTGGTAAAAGCATTGTAATTACTAATGAAAATAATAATATGTCAAAAATAAGAACTAGCCATAATGGGGTTGCCGATAATGATGCTAAAAGCCAAGGCAATATTGCCATTGCAATTAAAGTCAAAATATTCGGACCATTTCTAAAAAATTCCTGCTCTAATGTACTACTCCAAGCAAATCCACCCATTGGTAAATTTCCTAGTTTAGGTACTGTTTTTTTGTTTTTCATTATATGCAAAATGTCGTAGATAACAATTAAACCAACTGCACTAATTATTAAAATTCCAATTAGTTCCGGTGAAGTGTTTACCAAAATTATACCTCATTTAATCTAAATCTTCTAAATAATGCACCACCAATTACTAACAATAATAATGCCCACACAAAAAATGCACTGTTTCCACTACTTTCATCCGATTCTACTGAGATTTCATTAACATCAATAACTCCATTACCATCTGCATCTTCATCTAAAATTAAATTAGTTTCACAATTTTCAACAATTTCGTCAGGTTCTCCATCAGAATCTGTATCTTTATGTGCACATGAATCAAATGGGAAAGCGTCAATTGTATCTACATAACCATCATTATCATCATCTTCATCTACATTATCTGGTCCACACTTCCTTTGATTCACATCGTCCCACCATAATTCGGAAATACATGTATCAATATCGTCTCCATCAAAATCAGAAGGCGTTATTGTGAAAAATTCTGTTGCTACAGACATTGCGCCGTAATTATCGATCGCACCAAGTGAAATTGAATATTCTCCTTCTGGTAATTCTGATAATGAATAAGCAGAATCTGAAGTCAAATGTGTTTCTTCATTCGTATCTAAATTTATTAAAATCCACATGATTGAAGAAATGCCGTGTTCATCTATTGCTGTATAATTTATTTCGGCAGCAGCGCCTGAGGGAGTTGTGATTGAACCTTCTGAAATTCTATCTAACCCTTCGGGCAGAATTAAACTAATTATAGGAGAGGGGTTAAGTTCTAATTCAAAAATTGGAAGTTCGAAAGAGGGCCCAATCTGAACTGTAGTTGAATAAGGCAACGCCCCATTAAATGTAATCAGTAATGTTGTATTAGAATAATCGTTAAAACCATTAGAATCAAACTTTTTCCAAATTATTGTTTGATTTTTACTACCACTAAATTGAACAGAGGAGATTGTATTTTCTTGTGTTAATTCAAAATTAGCATCAACTGTTGTGCCTTCTAGTGTTGCTAAAAATAAATGAGTATGAATCATATTTAATTCTGCCAAACCTTTCATTGTAACTATATTGTAACTAGTAGATTCTAAAGAAGATAAAGTTTCAAAAGATGAATTAATTATTAATTCATTTACTTCGCCACCTACCATATTAACACAGAGGTCTTCTAGAGAAATTGAAGTAACGTTACTTGAAATTAAAGATATACAAGATTGTCCCGAATTTCCAAGAGCATTAATATTATTTGAAATTAAATTTTCAAACAGAATTAGTTCTGCAGCCCTACTATCAGCAATGTTAATCTCATCAACAATCAAATTATCAAATGATACTGAAGACCTCATTAATTCTACATTTGAAATATCTCCAAATGAAATTTGAACGCCTACACTATCTTCAACAGATAAAGCCACTGAATCAGATTTTAAATCAATATTTGAAAGTATTAAGTCATTCATTTGATCTAAAATTTGTAAGCCAGTTGTGTCTATTTCATCCATTATAATATTACTAATTGATCCATCAACTGCAACGGCCCTAATCCCTGTATCTAATCCATACATAGATAATTGATTGAAATTAATTTGAGTCCCTGTTGCTCTAATTCCAACGTTACATAAAGAGATATTTGAAGAAACTATTTCCAATGAATTATCGAGATGATTTGAAGTTTTTATACAATCATCACCTAACTCTAATGAACTATCTTTCAATGTAACTGAACTTCCATCATCAATCATTATATGGCCATTAATAGAATTATAAAATGTAATATCTACTAATTCTGCAATTGCAGAATCAACTAATTTTAAGCTTTGTACAGCATTCAAAAGATAAGTTCCTTCAAAATTAATTTCTCCTCCCTCAACTAGGAGGCCTGCCCAATCTACTCCGTGCAAACTAGCGCTTCCAACATTTAATTCACCCTTGATTGTTATTCCTTTATTAGTTGAAATCTGTAAATCAACACCATTATCTATTTCCATTAAACCGGAAACTACCAAATCGTCAAAAAGATAGTATGGCGACCACTCTAAATCTAAATTCAAATAATTAGATACTTCATCAGTATTTACTGTTGATGCAATAAATGTCATTTCTGAGTTGTCTGAAACATCCCAATAATTAATTTGAGTAATTTCTAATTGCCCTATTTCCATTGTTACAATCCGATCTAAGTCCTCATCTTCAAAAATACCACTCTCATTGTAAGTTACACTTTTTGCTCTTAAATTTGCGGTACCTGTTAAATCGGTAGTTGCCGAAATTATTTCATTATTTTCTTGAATGCCATCTAATGATATAAAAGCGGAGGAGATTGGTTCTCCTTGATCAACTACACTTACTAATAAATTAGTAAATTGTACTATAGAACCTCCTTGAGAAATTGTTGTTGAACCAATTAATCCTCCCCCAAATAAAGAAAGTTCACAATTGCTACTTGTAATTAGATTTACATCTCCATTCAAAGTAATTCCATGCCAATTCATATTTACTAATTCACAATTTACTTCAATCAATCCTTCTAAAAATAATGATGATGATTCATCGCCTATTTCACTCGAAGATATTGAAAATTCTTCTCCAATAAAATTAGAATCTGTTCCAATTAATATTCCTCCTGATTCAATACTAACATTTAATGCGGTCAAAGAAGATCCTATCAAATTTAGACTCCCTCCATCTTGAATTGAAATATTTGAAAGTAATTCTCCACTAAAACCATCTAATACGATATTTACTCCTGATTCGATAATCCAATCACTACCATCTGAAGGTAATACTGGTAATTCAATTCTTGGATTAACATCACTAGTAGACAAACTTTTCATTCTAGAAATTGATTGTTCGGAATCAATAGCATAAACATCTGTATCTTGACCAACTAAAGGCAAAGTTACAATGCCATTAATGTCACTAATATCATAAAAATTATGGACACTTACTTCTATTCCGTCAAGAGTGTTTGTTCCAGATAAATCAGTGATTTCTATGTTAGTTTCAGTATATTTTTCTGCACCAGCGACTTGAATTAAATTTTCATTAATTTCTGTTGAGCCATAAAATAATTCATCTGCTTCTCCTTGTCCAGCAAAAGTAAATCCTGTTCCTCCCCAATCACGAATGTATGTCTTTGCGGTTGATTCTGTAAACAATAATGAGCTTGTATGAGATGATGCTATCCAGTCTGTAATACTAATTTGACCCGATTTAGAATACAAACCATAATCTCCAAAATTCGTATTTAATGATTCTATTTGTGATTCTGAACAAGCTTGGAAATATCCAATATTTGTATTGTCCATGATTGATAATGAGTCAATTGCTGTTGTGCTGGTTGTTTCACAAGAAAATCCAGTTGAAAAACCCTCAATATTTACGGAAGTTGCTATAATATGAGACCAAATTAACTGTAACCCTATTGATGTTGTATCAGCCCATTGTGCTTCGTGTGTTAAATTTAGATCCCCATTAACACTAAGATCTCCTCCCAAAATTCTCAAAGCAGTTCCATGATTTTCTCCAACTGAAATATTCGTATTAAAGGTATTAATTGAAGAATATTGAGCATCTAAGCCATGAGATTTCCCTTCCCAAGTTCCATTTGAAATTGATAATTCTGAAGATGAGATTTGGCCCACTTTTCCATTAGATAAAAATGCCATACTATTTAGATAGAAATGCCCCCCGCCAGAAAAAGAAAATGATTGACCATATCCATTAATTATCGAATCTCTAATTATTACAGTATCAGATGTGGACGCCTCCATTGCTAAGCCTACAGATTCTGAATCGGAAACCACCATATCACTAATTTCTAACGAATTCACTGAATTTGCTAATAATACTGACTCTATTGAAGTCCCTTCTACATTATTAATTGACAAAGATACACTATTTGAGAAATCAAAAAGTTGTGTGGCAAGATTCGCATCAATCCCTGAATAAGTCATTCCACTTTGATCTCCATAAGCACGTAAAACAAGTCCAGAACTTATAGTATCGATAGTCTCTAAAGAGCCCGAAGCCCCTCCTAAAACTTCTAGCACAACCCCAGTATTGTTCGCTAATAAATCTGTAAATGTTCCAGAATTATTATGTTTTAATAATTGGCCTGAATTATTTGAAGTGAGTCCATTTACTGTAATTGATCCTTCATTAGTAATGCAAGTATTTTGAATTTCTAAACAAGATATGCTATTAATCGTTGAAGTTCCATAATTGATAATTCCTTCCATACTTTCATGAATTATTGAATTTTGAATATCCAATGTAGAACCGGGATTAGTATAAATTGCATTTCTAGAACCATTTAAACTCATACCATTAATTTCTGCAATACCTGTATTTTGAATTTGAATTCCTTCCCAGGTAGATTTTGAACCCAATTCAGACTGTTGTGAAATATTTGAGATAAATTTTACACCATCAATACCTGTACCTTCGATAATTAAACTTCCTTCCACAGAAATTAAAATATCCGCATTGATTTTGACTGTTGTTCCGTCCTCAATAGTTAATTGAGCACCTGATTTGATAATTATATCATTATCAATCTCTTTAGTTCCAGACCATTTTACAGAAGTAGTGATTGTTTCGGCGCTATTGATTCCAATTTCTGTTATTGGAATAACACTTATTACAAAAATTATTACAAGAAATAATGTGACTTTTCGCCCTTGCATAGACACTGTGAAACAGACTAATGAAATGAGTGTTGCCTTTATTTAGATATTTTTAGAATGGGCCCGCCCAGATTTGAACTGGGGTCAGACGGCCCCCAGCCGCCTAGTATAGCCAAGCTAACCCACGGGCCCAAATTAAACTTTAATTAGTATCTATATGTACTAAATGGTGCAACTTCTTCAATAAGTTCTACGTGAGAAACGTACATCCTACGGCAACAATATCTTGTAAGATTGACCTCGTTCAATGCTTCTTCTACGCTTTTTCCTTCTTCAATAAGTTCTTTGTATTTATTCCATCTATCTGCAATTACAATTCCACAACTAAAACAACGTACTGGTATTAACATTTTTCGATCACCTATATGATTTTTGTTTCTTCTTTCTAGCACCTTTACCCATTTGATGCTTGGGTTCTTTTCTTCTAGG
>CETB01104681.1_pt1 | contig 10625 bp, 11 predicted proteins | sample 356381 | NCBI WGS metagenome assembly CETB01 (sample SAMEA2622545, study PRJEB7988) | marine metagenome | biome: marine biome (ENVO:00000447); feature: deep chlorophyll maximum layer (ENVO:xxxxxxxx); material: "saline water (ENVO:00002010), including plankton (ENVO:xxxxxxxx)" | depth 155 m | reverse complement strand
TTTAGAGGTGGCTATAGTTGAAAACATTCAGCGTGAGAATTTAAATTCTGTAGAAGAAGCTAAAGGCTACGAGCGGTTGCACAAAGAATTTGGATACGATCACGAAAAAATAGCAAAATTTATTTCTAAAAGCAGAAGCCATGTTAGTAATACCTTGAGATTATTAACCTTGCCAAAAGACGTGATATCAATGTTAGAGGAAGGGCTACTGACTGCTGGTCAGGCAAGACCTCTAATAGGAATGCCTCAAGCTTCAGAAATAGCAGAAGATATAGTTAAGAAGAGACTAACTTCCAGGCAAGTTGAGAGTCTCTCAAAAAATAAAAAGAAACCTTTTAAATTGGACAAACAAATAGACTCGAATATTGAAGAGGTTCAAAATTTAATAGAGAGCAATCTAGGATTAAAAGTAAATATTATAAATCGGAAAAATAATTCAGGAAGAATAGTTGTAGAATATAAAAATATTGATCAATTTGAATTAGTATCCAAACTTCTTAGGCAGCGTTAGCAGCACGATTACAAACATTAATCAACAAATCTTTAATCAAAACATCGCTTCTTACCATAGAGTTTTTTTTCATCATCAGCTCAACCTTGCCTATCTCAGTCAACGTCTTTGATAGTTCTATAAGACTCCATTTTTTAAGTTGTTCTATGTACACTGGTTTATCCTTCCAAAAAACCTTTGATTTCAACATATCTAGAGCCAATTCGATATCATTGGTATCTTCATTTATTCTTTTGATTTCGTGTAATTTTGCTACTCTTCTGGACAGATTGTTTAAATAAAATATGTAATCTTCAGTTTGAAATTGAACTTGTCCTAACAATAAATTTACTTTCTTTTTATATCCAAGTAATGAGGCATCTCTTATTTCGTCAAAATCTCTGCTCAACTTTATATTTAAAAGTTCTAATAACTGACTTGTTTCAATGATCTTATTTGTAAAAAAACTTTTTATTTTTATTAATTCATTGTCTATTATTCTTCTGTCTGAATTTGAGTTAGATATAATAAGGTTTATAATTTCATGTGAGGCTCCTTTAAAGTCTCTTAGTTCAGTATTTAAATAAATTATAAGATTACGCTCAGTGTCTTGATAGCACGGTATTATAGCTAATTTTTTACTTTTTTCAAAAAAATTTCTAATTTTTGATTTTTTATCAAGGATTGGAGAAAAAATAAAAATTTTTAGGTCTTCATTTGTCAAATCTAAACAATCAATAATTTGTTTATAAATTTTATCAGTTATTTCGTGTAAAAAAATTATTTTTTTTGAACTGAACAAAGAGGGATTGCTTAGTTCTTTAATTAAAATTTCATTATTTTTTATTATCTCGTCTTGAAAAATAGTTATCGTTTCAACGCCTTTACTACTATTTTTAATGTTTTTTTTGAGGCTAGCTTTTATACCTTCATTTTCACCATATATTAAAGCTATATTATATTTTTCTAGTAATTGAATATTTCTTTCTATTAAAAAACTTTTTAATATCATCGATTTAAATAAATAATTAAGAAATTTGTAATATCATCAGAAATTTCTTCGGTAAGCAGTTCAGTGGCTTTCTTTTCATTTGTCAAAGTGTCTGAGTGATTGTTTGCTACATTGTATGCAGTGGATTTTATAAAATTATTGCTTATTTTCTTTGAATTTTCAATATCCTCAATAAGTAAAATTACATTCAAAATTACTTTGTAGCTCGATATTTTACCCGATATTTTCTTTTCTTTTATTTCTTTATCTTTTTTTATTTTTAAATTTATATTAAATTTATTTTTAGCGTTAGATTTAGAGTTCAAAAGAATCTTTTCTTTTAGAAAATAAGCAATTCTTTTTTCTCCCTCAGAATTTATATTATTTACAAAATAATTATTTTTTTCTATTTGATTAAGTGGCTTAAATCCACACGAAGAAAAAGCAAAAAAAAGCAAAATGGCAATGATTAGTTTTTTTGTCATAAAACAATTTATTTTACAAGATAATTGATAATCTTATTTTTTACAAAAATAATCTTAATTATATTTTTATTTGCTAAACTTTTATTTATTTTTGCGTTTTTCTTAGATATAGAAACTACTTCTTTTTCGTTCAAATCTTTTTCTATACTTATAACATCTCTAGTTTTGCCATTGATTTGGACAGCAATTTTAATTATTTGATTTTTTATAGATTTTTGGCTTATTTTTGGCCATATTTCTGCATCTGATTTATCAAATTTTTCCAAACATTCACTAGCCAAATGAGGTGTAAAAGGCACCATCACACTCATTAAATTTTTTAAATTATTTCTTATACATTTGTTTCCTATATCTTCAGTTATATACTTATTTATCAAATGGTAAATTTCGTACACGCTGGCTACCGCAACATTAAGTTGAAAGTTCTCTATTAAATTGGTTATCTTGATTATATAGTTATTAAATTCATCATTAAATTTTTCTTCTTCTTCTTTACTAATCTTTGCCTCTTTACGATTTAAAATACTATTGTTTAAATTCCATATTTTTTGTAAAAATTTGTAAGCTGCATTAACCCCTTGGTTAGACCATTGAACATCTTTTTCTGGAGGGCTGTCAGATAAAATAAACCACCTTACTGCATCCGCTCCATAAATTTTAATCATACTTTCTGGATCTATAATATTTTTCTTTGATTTAGACATTGCCTCTGAAGGACCAACTATTATCTTTTCTTTATTATTTTTGCTTATAATATTTCCCAAGTTATCTTTTTCAGTCTCGTCTGGAGATATCCATTTTCCTTTACCATCTTTATAAGTTTGATGGCAAACCATACCCTGGGTAAACAATCCTCTAAACGGTTCAGAGTCTTTAACTTCTTGATTAGTTTTTTTGATCGCTTTCATAAAAAAACGTGAGTATAATAAATGTAATATTGCATGTTCTACACCTCCGATGTATTGATCAACTGGCATCCAATAGTTCAGTTTTTTTAAATCAAAGGGTCCTTCACTGAATTTTGGAGAGCAAAATCTCATAAAGTACCAGGATGAATCCACAAATGTATCAAGTGTGTCAGTTTCTCTCGTTAGATTTTTTCCACCTATTTTTACTTTTTTCCAATCTTTGGCGTTGTATAAAGGATTTCCTTTGAAATTTAAGTCCACTTTCTCAGGTAATTTAACAGGCAAATCTTTTTTAGGTATCAAGAATACTTTCCCCGTTTCATCGTAAGCGACAGGAATTGGACAACCCCAATATCTTTGTCTTGATATACCCCAATCTTTTAATCTGTAATTAATTGTTTTTTTTCCTAATTTTTTTTTCTGCAGAAGATCTATTGTCTTAGCTATAGATTCATTTGGTACCTTTAAGCCATTTAATAAATCTGAATTAATAATTGTACCACTTCCAGAGTATGCTTCGTCTTTCACTTTGTAAGTATCTTTTTCTTCTAAAGGTTTAACGACTGTTTTAATTTCCAATTTATACTTCTTGGCAAAATCAAAATCTCTTTGATCGTGGGCTGGGCATCCAAATACTGCCCCAAAACCATAATCCATTAAGACAAAATTGGCAAAATAAACTGGTACTTTTTTATTTTTGTCTAAAGGATTGACAGCTAATAGATTAGTTTTAAAACCAATCTTTTCAGCTTGAGCTATAGATTCCTCCGTGGTTCCTGTTTTTGAACATTCGTCTTTAAATTTTATGAATTCTTGATCTTTTATGAAATATTCAGATAGGGGGTGATCAACAGATAAAGCCAAGAAAGAAAAACCAAATAATGTATCAGGTCTTGTTGTGAAACATTTGATTTTCTTAATAGGCAAATTCCCTTCGACATTAAAGTCAATTTCACATCCAAAAGATTTTCCTATCCAATTTTTTTGCATAGTTTTTACTTTGTTTGGCCAATTTTCTAATTTATCTAAATCAGACAAGAGTTCTTCAGAAAATTTTGAAATATTAAAAAACCACTGAGATAATTTTTTTCTTTCTACGACAGCATTTGAGCGCCATCCTCTTCCATTAATTACTTGCTCGTTCGCTAAGACTGTTTGTTCAACTGGATCCCAATTTACATATGTTTCTTTTCTAGAAACTAAACCATGTTCATAAAAATCAATGAACAATTCCTGCTGATGCTTGTAATATTTTTCATCACAAGTAGAGATTTCTAAATCCCAATCTATAGATAACCCGAGCATTTTTAGTTGTCTTTTCATTTCGGCAATATTTTTTTCAGTCCATTTCTTTGGATTTAAATTATTTTCTCTAGAGGCGTTTTCAGCGGGCAAACCAAAAGCGTCCCAACCCATAGGATGTAAAACATTATATCCTCGCATAGATTTGTAGCGTGCTATCACATCTCCGATAGTATAATTTCTAACGTGTCCCATGTGAATTTTTCCAGATGGATAAGGAAACATTTCTAAGCAATAAAATTTTTTCTGATTATCTTTGTATCGTTTTTTTTTAGACCACTTTTTTTGCCATTTTTTTTCAATTGAATGAAAGCTTACTCTTTCCATTGCGATAAAATTATTTTTTCTTTTCTTTACTCTCTTTTTCGAGCAAAGCAGCTTTTTTTAAAATTGAAATTTTAAGCTCTTCCTCAATTTTAGATTTGATTTTTTTTACGGTACAATTTGATGAACTTTGGCAAGATCTTTTATGGACTATTATATTTAAGCTATTAGTTTGTAGTTCATTTGATAAAAATCTTACAGATATTTTAATTGAATCATTTTGATTTGTCCGGTCACTATACCAATCTGAGATTATGACTCCTCCAGAATAATCAACTGTACTTAATGGAAGAAAGTCTAAAATTTCTAATGTCGCTCTCCACATAGGATTTGAAGTACTAAATTCATATGTGGTTTTTCCTCTTCCAGTAGCAATACCTTTTAAAGAAATTCCTCTTCCTTCCTCAACATTTTTCCTTGCCCTTTCTTTTCCTGAAATTGGATTTTTCCTAGTATCAACTGGTTTATACAATCCACACTCTGATAAAATAAGGAAACAGCTGAAAAAAATTGAGATTTTAAGAAATTTAGACATATTTTTAGTAAATTTACTCACAATATTCTTAATGTCCGAGTTTTGCAATTTTATTGATTTTTAAAGGCTAAAAATCCCAATAATTCCTCATATTTTTGAGTGTTGTATATATACAACAGTCAGCAAAAAAACCAACGAAAACGGGTTATTTAACAGAAACCTCATCAAAATAAAAATATATTTAGCTCAGTTAATATTAACATAAACAACAAAGGAAATAATATGAAAAATATAACTAAAGGTTTGTTATCCATATTTGCTTCTGTAGTTATTGCTAGTTCAGCTTTTGCTGGCGAAGTATCTGTACAAGGTACTGCGGCTATGTCCTACCACATTTCTAGTTCGGACAGTACGACTGGTGCTAATAACGACGGTAAAGCACTTGGTATTGCAAACGAAGTTACTTTCAATGCTTCTGGCGAAATGGATAATGGCTGGACATGGAAGTGGCAAGCAGAATTAGACTCTGGTGCTGAAACTACTTCAGGCGCTGGAATCGACGATTCTAGATTAGAAGTAACAACTGACTACGGTACAGTTGCTGTATACTCTTCAGAAGGATCACTTGCTAAAGGTAAGTGGGCAGGACTTTCTTCTGCATTTGGAGTACCAACTGATAACGGAGACACAGGTGGATTTGTTCATGGTACAAACTTGAGTTCATATAACTCAATACAGTATCATTCACCAGCTGGTTTGTTACCTTTAAGCACAAGAGTGTTTGCAGGTAGATCAATCGGTGATACTTCTATCAACAGTAAAAATGCTTCAGGCGCTGCAATTACACAGTCGATTACGAACGCTGTGTCAGGAACAGCTAATGCATTTGTTGGTGATAACCACAGTCAGTACGCTGTAACAATGGTACCGATGGATGGCTTAAACGTTAAAGCTGACTACTTTGATCCAGGTGATATAGGTTCAGGTGTTAAACAAAACCCTGAAGCTGGTAACTGGGGTGTAAGTTACGCTATGGGTAACGTTACTGTAGGTTATGGTAGAGGTTATGTTGCTACAGCTATAGGTGGAACAGTTGCTGCTAGTACGTATGAAGACTACGAAAACAGAGAATACGGTATTGGTTTCGCAGTAAATGATGACCTATCAGTTTCTTATTCAATCCAAAAATCAGACTTATCTTACACAGATACGACTGCTGATGTTGAGTTAGAAGTACAATCAATCCAAGCTGCTTATACTATGGGTGGATTAACTGTTGCTCTATCAATGGATGATTTTGAAAATGAAAGTTACACATTAAATAGCGATGAAAAAGAAACGTTCTTAACGTTTACTTTTGCATTCTAATTAGTAACAAATTATTTAAAAAAGCCGGCGAATTATCGCCGGCTTTTTTTTTAGCTCCGATAATAATGCGAAAGAGTCAGACTTTACTAGTTTAAGTGAATTAAGATTCTTATGTCTAATACCGCCAAGCGGTATCAATTCAGTATTAAAACTTAACTTTCTTAAATTGAACCTTACTATACCTAAATAATCTAATTTATTTTGATAATTTGTTTTAAACAATCTTGAAAAGACTATGTTTTTGCATCTTTGCACTTTTTTCTGATGTATTTCTCTTAAATTATGTGCAGATCCAATGATTTTAAGCGTCTTATTTAGAAACCCACCATGATAATATTTTTTATTGTGAGACGAGATATATAATCCATCAGCTTTGCATTTAATAGCAGCGATTAAATCATTAGCAACATAAAATTTAATTGCTCTCTTACTACACTCTCTTTTAAAACGTCTGAGATGTTGAATATTTTCAAGTTTACCGTTGGTTCTGTAAATGATTATGAATTTATTTCTTTTTTTTAATAAACTTAAATTTAATGTTTGAGTATTTTCAATATATAGGTAGTAATTGTTTTTAGATATAAACATTATGAATATAATAATCGAAAGATATAATAAAATAAAATCTTTTATTGATAATAATAATTATAAAACAAATATAGTTGCAATTAGTAAAACTTTTGATTTACCTCAAATAAAACCACTAATTGAGTATGGTCATTTACATTTTGGTGAAAACAAAGTTCAAGAAGCTGAAAAAAAATGGATGAATACTTTAGAAAAAAATATAGATATTAAACTTCATATGGTTGGTAAATTACAAACTAATAAAGCTAAGAAAGCTGTTGAAATATTTCACTATGTACATTCTTTAGATAATCAAAAACTAGCAGAAACATTAAATAAGGCCGAAATAAATTCTAACAAAAAATTGAATTATTTTATTCAAGTAAATGTTGGTGAGGAGGGTCAAAAGTCTGGCTTAAACCCTAAGCATGTAAATGACTTTTATCAATTTTGTCAAAAAGAAACTAATTTAAATATAATAGGTCTTATGACGATTCCGCCAAATGACGATCAGGAAGAAAAACATTTTAAACTCTTAAGTAATTTAAATTCAACTCTCAAACTAAAGGATTTGAGTATGGGGATGTCAGGGGATTACAAGACTGCATTAAATTTCAATGCTTCTTTTTTAAGAATTGGCTCTGCTATATTTGGAGAAAGGGTTAAGAAATAAAAAACTTTGTTCGTTTATTTATAAAATTTAATAGTAGGTACATATCTCTTTTTGAAATTGCTACACATCCTTTTGTTGGTTTATAATTTTTTTTTGCTATATGTAAAAATATAGCACTTCCTTTTCCTTTTATTGTTGGACTAATGTTATAATTAATTACTAAAATTATATCGTAAATATTTTCTTTTTTATAAAGTTTTTCTGCGCTAGATCTAAAAGGAAATTTTATTAATTTATTATAGTAGTTAGATTTTGGGTCATCACACCAACCCATATTTTTTTTTATTACAATTTTTTTTAAGAAAGATTTGATTTTAAGAACTCTATCTTTTCTGTAGAATAAGTATTTAAATCTAAATGAGCCTTTTGGTGTAAAACCATCACCTTCTTTTTTTTTGAATGAAATTCCTCTTTTACCAATAGCACATTTTACCTTATAATCTCCAAAATATATTTTTTTATTTTTTAGTTTAATATGCATATTGATAGCAAAATTAATATTTTATGTATCGCTGAGAGTGATTTTAACAATTCATTGAAAGAACTTAAAGAACATTTAAATTTTAATTTGAGTTTTATAAAGAAAAACGAGATTAATGAACTATCTAATAGATATGATGTTTTGTTAATTCATGAGTCCATATTAAAAGATAAAAATGCACAGAGATCATTAAATGAAATTTCCTCAAATAAAATTCTGATTAGTAAATTAAAAGACTTTAAAAATTTTAAATTTGACGAGAAGCTTAATATTCCAGTTAATATTAACGAACTCAATAAAAAGGTAGTTGAATTATCCGCAAGAAAGAAATTTTCTTCAAACTCCTCTATTGAAATAAAAGATTACATTTTAGATAAAAATGAAAAAAAACTTAAAAAAAACAATTCTTTCGTAATTGTTACTGAAAAAGAAATTCATCTAATAGAATTATTATTTATAAAAAAGGATTTTTTAAAGAAAAAATTTATATTAGAGACAGTTTGGAAGTACGCTTCAGATGCAGATACACACACGGTAGAAACTCATATATACCGATTGAGAAAAAAAATTATTGATGAATTTAAGGATAAAAATTTTATTATTAATAGCAAAGAAGGTTATAAGATTTGAAAAAAAGAAATAAAATTGCAATTGAACTATTTACCAGAAAATATAGAAAAAGAGTTGTAAAACCAAAAAAAGGTAGGGGGAGTTTCAAAAGAAAAAAAAAAATTAATTTAGTCTAGCGCCAATTTTTTGAATAATTTTTGAAGCCATCTCTGTGCCTCTTTCCAAACTTTCTTTAATTGTTAAATTATTGATTTGACCATGGAAAAACCCAGCTGCAAAAAGATCACCGGCACCCGTTAGGTCGACAATTTTAAGATTTCTTCTGCTCTCACACTCAACAACTTCCTCATTTTTAATTGCTACTGATCCCTTTTCTCCTCTAGTAATTATAATTGTTTTTTTAAGTTGTTTTGAAAATTCAATAACGTCATTAAAATTTTTAACATCTAAAAGAGACACAATCTCCTGCTCATTAGCAAATGTGATATCTAATTTATTTTTTACTAAATCTAAAAAATGTTTTTTATGTCTTTCTACACAAAATAAATCTGATAAGGACATTGAAACTTTATTTGAGTTTTTAATAGCTTTATCGAAAGCCTTTTTAGGCTCCCCTTCATCCAAGAGGTAACCTTCAAGAAATAAAATTTCACTGTTTTTAACAGCATTTATGTCTACGTCATTCTCATTTATTTTGCCTGCGGTTCCAAGAAAGGTACACATTGTTCTTTCAGAGTCTGGTGTAATTAATATTAAACAAGTACCAGTCGGTAAAATTTCCTTTTTTTTCGAATAGAAGTATTTTACTTTTTCCTTTTTTAAACCTTCTTCGTATTTAATGCCTAATTTATCATTGCTTATTTTTCCAATAAAGCCAACATCATTTCCTAATTGTGAAAGTCCAACAATTGTATTTGCTACTGAACCTCCTGAAATCGTTTCTTCAATTTTTAAATTAGCCAAAAGACTTTTAAATTGAATTTCATCAACTAGTTTCATAGTGCTTTTCGTTAAGTTATTGCTAGTTAAGAAAGCATCATCTACTTTACAAATGACATCTACAATTGCATTGCCTATACCCAAGATTTTCATATCAAGCTTTTTTTGTTTTAATTGGTTTTTTTCTATTTGGATAGCAACTTTTGCAAATTTTACAAGCTATACCGTAACATTCTCTAGCTTTACAGTATTCTCTACCATACCAAATTATTTGCAAATGGAGTCTATTCCAATATTTCTTTGGAAAAACTGTTTTTAAATCTTTTTCAGTTTGAACTACACTCTTTCCATTAGTTAAACCCCATCTTTGAGCTAGGCGATGAATATGAGTGTCAACAGGAAACGCTGGATAACCAAAACCTTGAGACATAACAACACTAGCTGTTTTATGACCTACACCTGGAAGGTTTTCAAGCTCCTCATAAGTTCTTGGAACTTTTCCATTGTATTTTTTAACAAGAATTTTTGAGAGATAAAAAATACTTTTAGCTTTTACTCTAAAGATACCAATTCTTCTAATCAATTTTTCAATTTTTTTTCTACCTAATTTAACAAAATGCTTTGGATGATTATATTTTGGGTAAATATTTTTGGTCACATTATTTACATTTACATCAGTGCATTGAGCTGAAAGCAAAACAGAAATCAAAAGAGTAAATATATTTTTATAATTTAAAGGAATTGGAACTTTTGGGTAGGTTTGATTTAAAATCTTAAGGATATTTTTAGACTTTTTTTTATTACTCACTTACTAGAATTTACTTAAAGTTCAAAACATTTCTCATGGAATATAAGCCAGGTTTTTTGCTTTTAATCCATCTTGCTGCCAACAGCGCACCTTCAGCAAAAAGTGCCCTGTCAAACGCTTCATGATTCAAAGTAACTGTTTCTTTTCCACTTGAGAAAGAAACCTCATGTTTACCTACGACCGATCCCTTTCTTAATGAATTAAAATTAATTTTTTTACCATATGGAAAAGATTTTTTATTTAG
>CETB01172022.1_pt1 | contig 10633 bp, 9 predicted proteins | sample 356381 | NCBI WGS metagenome assembly CETB01 (sample SAMEA2622545, study PRJEB7988) | marine metagenome | biome: marine biome (ENVO:00000447); feature: deep chlorophyll maximum layer (ENVO:xxxxxxxx); material: "saline water (ENVO:00002010), including plankton (ENVO:xxxxxxxx)" | depth 155 m | reverse complement strand
TTGATAATTACCATTGAAGATGGGGCAATGGCAGGCGGCGCAGGATCAGCAGTAAGTGAATGGGCTCAAGAAAATCAAATCAAATCTCAAGTTATTATTTGTGGGATACCTGATGAATTCATTGAGCATGCTAGCCGTGAAGAAATGATTGAAATGGCAGGACTGGATAAAAAAGGAATTATGCAAAGAATTAAAGACTTCTTATCTTAGGTGCCCCATTTTATCTCTCTTAGTCTGAATATATTGTTTATTTTTTTCATTCTCACCTTCATGAATTGCAGTTCTTTTTGTAACCTTAATACCAACCTCCTCTAAAGCCTCCACTTTTTTTGGATTGTTTGTCAAAAGATTTACTGAAGTTATATTGAAATGCTCTAATATGTCTAAACAAATATTATATTCTCTTAGATCTGCTGGAAATCCTAACATTTCGTTTGCCTCTACTGTATCATGGCCTTGATCTTGGAGCGCATATGCTCTAATTTTGTTAACCAATCCAATGCCTCTTCCCTCTTGCCTCAAATACAAAAGAATCCCTGATTTATTCATAGATAATTGTTCAAGAGCTCCCTGCAATTGTGGACCACAATCACATCTCAGACTATGTAAAGCATCACCAGTTAAACATTCAGAATGAACTCTGCACATCACTGATTGTTGTTCATAAATGTTACCAATAGTTAAGGCTATATGATCTTTTCCATTAGGTTCTTCAAAAACTGAAATGATAAAATCGCCAAACTTAGTTGGTAGTTCTGATGCAGATATAAATTTACAGCTACTCATGGGCCTAAAGTAAGTAAAAAATTGAGTAAATTATACCACCGGCAAGAAAACCTGCTATTAAATCATCAAAAACAATACCAAATCCTCCTTTTAAATTTTCATCTGCCCAAGAAATTGGCCAGGGCTTCAAAATATCAAATAATCTAAAGATTAAAAAAACAGCTAAGTAAGTTATTACGTCACGAGAAACGAAAGTTAATGCTAACAACATTCCTGCTGCCTCATCAATAACTATTGATTCATGATCCTCTGAATCGCTATCTTTAATAGCTTTGGAGCAAACTATCCATGAAAAAAGAATAAAGATTGGCAATAAAATAAAAATCAAAGAATGTAAACATTCCAAAAAGTACCAAATCAGAACAGTAACTAGACTCCCCCAAGTTCCTGGTCCAGGTCTTAACTTGCCTACGCCAAAAAGAGTTGCTAAAAGGTGAGAAGGATTTTTTAAATTAGGAAAATTCATTTTATTTAAAGTGATCCCAATTTTTTAAAGAACCATATTTGTTATTCATAAGTTTTAGTCTTTTCCCACCCATGACTCCAATAATATGACATTTTTTATTCTTCAAGTTTAAATTAGCTTCCATTTTTGAGAGTTTTTTAGGAGGAACCGTATACAAAAGAGTGTAGTCATCTCCAAACTCTAAACATTGCTTAGTATATTTTTTATCTGCAATAGGAACCTTACTTAAATCTAAGCTACATCCAACTCTTGAACTATGAATTAAGTGAGACAGGTCTTGAACAATGCCATCTGATAAATCGATAGCTGAAGATGCAAAGTCAGAAATTATTAAACCATAACTAATTTGAGCTTTTGGAAACAAATATGGCTTTGTGTGAATGTTTACTTCGCCAGTTCTTTTAAACTCTTTATATCCAAGGTATCCATGTCCCACAGAATCTGATAAACATAAAATATCTCCGGGTTGAGCATTTGATCTAAGTAAAGTCTTTTTTTTAGATTTACCTATTACAGTTACACTTATTTGCAATGGCCCTTTAGCTAGATCGCCACCAATCAAGGGTATCTTAAATTCTCTAGAAATTTTTTGCAGCCCATTTCTAAAACATTTCATCCAAAGTGAATTAAAACTTGGCATAACAAGGGAAAGATTAAATGCAACAGGCTCGCCCGCCATAGCAGCAATGTCACTTAAGGCTGTTGAAACTGATCGATATGCTATTGAGTCAGCTGGCATAGATTTTAAAAAATGCACATTCACTATAGATGTATCAGTACTAATTAATAGTTTTGATTTATTTGCTAATTGTGCGCAATCATCTCCGATGGAGAGATTTATACCATTGGTTTTTAAATAAGAAGTACCTATACCAGATAGGTACTTTCTGATTATTGAAAATTCTGAAGTTATTTTAACTTGGGTATCTCTCAAATAAACCAGTAGCACCCATTCCACCACCAACACACATGGTTACAATACCAAATTGCTTATCTTGATTATTAAGCTCACGAACAATATGGCCAACCTGCCTAGACCCTGTCATACCAAAAGGATGACCAATCGAGATAGAACCACCGTTTACATTTAACTTATCCATTGAGATTCCTAATTGATCTCTACAATAGGCAACTTGCACCGCAAAAGCCTCGTTTAATTCCCAAAGATCAATATCATCAATACTCATATTATGAGATCTTAACAGCTTAGGTACAGAAAAAACTGGGCCAATTCCCATCTCATCTGGCTCACAACCCATTGTTGTAAATCCTCTAAAGTAAGCAAGAGGTTTCAAGCCCAATTCAAGAGCTTTATCTTCACTCATTACCAAGGTAATCGACGCACCATCAGATAGCTGAGAAGAATTTCCCGCAGTAACGGATCCATTTTCTGGATCAAAAACTGGTTTTAAACCAGCCAAAGCCTCCATCGTTGTTCCAGGTCTATTACATTCATCCTTATCAACTGTGTAATCAACTTCCTTGGAGTCACCTGTCTCTTTGTTCATTAATAACATCTTAGTTTTCATTGGTACAATTTCGTCAATAAATTTTCCAGCCTCTTGTGCAGCAGCAGTTCTTTTCTGACTTTCAAATGCTATTTCATCTTGTGTCTCTCTGGAAACTTCATAACGCTTAGCAACACATTCAGCTGTAATTCCCATTGGATGATATATTCCGGGATGACTTTCGGCCAATTTTTCATTAACAAATCCGTCCATATTAGTCTTTCCAGACAGCATTGTAATTTGCTCAACACCACCAGCAATTATTGTGTCATAACAACCTGCCATGATCTGACTTGCTGCCATGGACACAGTTTGCAATCCAGAAGAACAATATCTATTAACTGTTGTACCACCAGTAGTTATGGGTAGTTTTGATAATACTGCCGCATTTCTTCCAATGTTATGCCCCATTGCGCCCTCAGGATTTCCACAACCCATGATTACATCTTCTACTGCTTCTGGAGGAAGATTAGGATTTCTTTCTAACATAGCATCAATGATATGAGCCAACATGTCATCTGCTCTGGTCATATTGAAACCACCTCGATGCGATTTAGCTAAACCAGTTCTTACACTGTCTACAATTACAGCTGTTTTCATATTTGTACTCCAAAATTTTTAGACGAGTTATTCTAAACGATCATCATCATTACTTAAAGACTTATACCAATTTGGTATTAGATCAATGTTTAATTCTTTTGCTTTAGAGAAAATATAAGGTAGCGTGATAGGACTGAATGGAAGTACTAATAAAATTCCCAAACCTAAATTTTTGAAAATCTGACGTAGTTGATTATTCGCTTGATCAAGCTCAATCTCAGATGCAGACCCCTCAAGATATTTAAGATATATATCAAGCATCTTTTTATTTTCACGATTCTCAACAAGAAAACTTTCTTGAAGCTTTGAAAGAATTTTATTAAATCGTTTAGAAAATATTTTCATAAAAAAAGCCCGGTAAAATCCGGGCTTTATTATATCTAGATTATTTAAAACTAGAAATTCATTCCAAAGTTAATACCTACAATTTTTGGATCAAGTGCTACACCATTTTGGAAACCTGCAACTGTTGGATCAGTTGAATAATAGGCATAGATGTGATCATTGTCTTGGGCGTTTCTAACATATGCTCCAACATACCAAGCCTCACTTGCAGGAGTATATCTTAGAGAGAGATCTAATTGAGTATAATCCTCAATATGTCCTCTTGAATTATTAAAGGTATCTGATTCAGTATCACCTCTATAAGAATAGTCTGCTCTTGCGGTCCAAGTTCCAGAGGCTGTATCAATAAACTTAGTTATTCCAAGCCTCCAATTGAGATCAGCTGAACCTGGCATTTTATTTCCAGAAAGGTCTTGTTCTACTCCATCTGTTGCAGGACATGGAAGAGTTGTAGAATCTAATCCATAAAAAGGTTGAGTACAAAGAGGTCCAAATGACTTATATACAGTTCCAGTATTAGTAGGTTGATATTTAACCAAGGCACCTAGCAACGGATTTGATGCAGCCAATCCAAGTGAGCATGCTGGTGAAGGCGCTGCTTGACCAAGAAATACCAATGGATTACATGTTGCTGCTAAACCAGCAAAATCAGCTAAAAATCCAGTAGCTCCTGCTGGCAATGGCAAAATTTCGGTTGCAGCTGTTGGATTTAATGGATCTACTGAGAAGAAAGAATCAATGGTTGCATCCGTGTCAGCAATAAAACCATCAATCATTAATGTATTGGTTACAAAAAATGTAAATTCAGCCTCTATACCTTTAATCGTTGCATCAGCATTTTCATTAATCGATGAACGTCTAACAATTTTTGATAATTGCAAGCCTTCATATTCGTTATGATAAGCAGATAAATTTAATTGAAGCCTTCCGTTCATAAATGTATTTTTGCTTCCAATTTCTATAACATTTGCAATCTCTGGATCAAATGTTGTTGGTACGCCTTCTGCACCATCGGTTGGATTGGAACCACCAGGCTTAAATCCAGTTGAGTATGTAACAAACACCATCTGGTTATCATTTAGATTATGATCTAAACCAATTTTATATGTTGTCTTTGAGCCTTCAAAATCTCTTTGAGTTGGAGCGGGCTGAACACCAGAATAGTTTCCAGCTGCATCACCTTGAAGGTCAAGCAAGCTAGAGTATGCATGATCAATAATTTCATACTCAGCATGCCTTGCGCCAACAGTCAACGTTGTGTCATCAGATAGATCAAAGTACATTTCACCATAAACAGCAGATTGATGTCTGTTTACGTTACTATCATTGTGGAAATATGATTGCCAGTCAGCTAAAGGTGCTGTTGGAAGAGCAGAAGCTGCAGTAGCTGCAGAGTTTAATATATATCCTTGAGCTTGAGATGGAGGTAATAAGCCTGCTGTAACCAAAGCAGTTGCTTGTGCTTGTGCAGCTGCTAAACCTTGAAACCATGTTGACCAAAAACCTGCTCCACCTTTATTACATGCATATGCAAAAATTGCACACACAGGTCCAGTAGATGTATTTGACCAGTACTCCATATAAGGAGTTTGAATGTGGTAATCAGTTTGACTGTCAGTTTGATCATAATACAGTCCAAATGTGAAGTTAAAGTTGCCATCGAAATCAGATGAAAATCTTAATTCTGTTTGTGACCACTCAGATTCATTAGTTGATCTATCAATAGCCTGATCACTAACATAAGTCTTTAACCCATGACCGCCAAAACCTATGGCTGGATCTGCTCCAACATTAGCAACAATTGGACCCATTGCATATGGAACGACTGAAACTGCATGATCATAATCAGCATAGTCTTTATAATCTCTTGTATGGTATGAATATGTGAACACCATAGATATATCTTCAGAAATAGCAGAATCAATTTCTAATACTGTATTTTCAAGAGTTGTACTGTGAGTTGGTGTAAAGTCTAAGTCAACACTTCTTATGTCAGAAGATGGATTATTTCTATAAATATTGGTTGAAAGATCAGGATTTTGGAATTGAAGATAAGGTATCCAATGCCCATAACTTCCAGGAGAATATATGGCATCCATTCCATTTTCTATGGGGCTACATCCAAAAAATGTATCTTGTTTACAGAATTGTCTGGCTGCTCTTAAACGATTATCGTCTGCTTCAGCAGTTTCATAAATAAGAGATATAGTCGTATCATCTGAATAATCCCATTCAAAGGAGACCCTTCCAGAAAGGGTATTACGATCATCTAAATCTTGTCCGTTATAACTATTAGTAACAAAACCACCTCTTTTTAAAGATGCGAAAGCAAATCTTGAACGAATATTATCTGATAAAGGGAGGTTAACTGCTCCAGATAATCTAGTAGAGTCATATTCTGCAATATCAGCTTTTATATATCCACCTGCATCTACTTCAGGTCTTTTTGTAAGCATCTGCACTGCTCCACCTGTTGTTCCAGAACCAAATAATGTTCCTTGCGGTCCTCTTAAAACCTCAATTCGTTCTACATCAAAAAATTCAGCTTCATATAGGCCACTTTGCGAAGCAGTTTGTCCGTTCCAGAAATATCCAATGCTATTACTTGAAGCATTTCCAACAGCGAAATTACCAATACCTCTAAGTGAAATTGCTGAGCCTGAATAAGCACCTTTTCCAAAGGTTAACGTTGGTACTGCAAACTGAAGATCCTCAAAGTTTTCGAGCTGCTTTATCTCCATATCTTCAGCAGAAATTGCTGTAATCGTTATAGCAGTATCTTGAAGGTTAGTTTCTTTCCTTAGCGCTGTAACTACAACTTCTTCCACTTCTCTCATTGAATCATCTTGAGCGAATGCTGGAATTGCATTAAATGAAAACGCTATTAAAAAAGCATAGAAAAATCTGTTCATAATCTCCCCCCTTAAGTTGATTAAATTGAACTCGTCTATGAATGATATACCTAATGATCTAGGCATTGCAATCATTATTAAATGGTATTTTTAATATAGATTATAGTTATTATTATCAATAAATATGAGTTATTTAAGCTCGGATGAAGTTTTATGTAAAACCTGTCTAGCAACTATGAGTTGTTGGATTTGTTGGGTTCCCTCGAAAATATCTAATATTTTTGAATCCCGGGAAAATTTTTCAAGCAAATTATCCTCTGAAAATCCCTGCATAGAGCATATTTCTACACATTTTAATGAAATTTTATTTCCTATCCTGCCTGCTTTTGCCTTTCCCATAGAGGCTTCTTTTGAATTTGGCATTTTGTTATCCATCATCCATGCTGATTTATAGACAAGCAATCTTGCTGCCTCTAATTCTGCTTCAAGCATTTCAAGCTCTCTTTGAGTAGCTGTTTGTTGATGAATGGATGCTCCAAAATTATCTTCATAGCCTTCCTCTGCAAGAAGTGCTCTAGTCATATCTAATGCAGCTTGACCAAGTCCAATTGCCATCCCAGCAACCATGGGCCTTGTGTTATCAAAAGTTTGCATTGCTCCGCCGAATGACTTTTTTGCGGCATTCACATCAGTTTCAATTTTTTCCTTTCCGCCAAGCAAATTTTCTCTAGGAATCCTGCAATTATCAAAAATCAAAGTTGCGGTATCTGAAGCCCTTATACCTAATTTCTTTTCTAGTCTTGCAACTGAAAATCCTGCTGTACCCTTCTCGACCAAAAATGATCTAATTGCAGTTTTGCCCATATTTTTATCAAGTGTTGCCCAGACAACAACGCAATCACATCGATCACCATCAGTTACATATATTTTTTCACCATTCAAAATCCACTCATCACCTTCAAGAACGGCCGATGTGGAAATATTTTTTGAATCAGATCCTGCTCCAGGCTCAGTAATTGCCATAGCAGCCCATCGTTTTCCCCATTTAGTTTTTTGCTCTTCATTGCCAACAGCCATAATTGCTGCATTTCCAAGACCTGTTCCAGGCCTTGCAAGAAAAAGGCCAACATCACCCCAGCACATTTGCTCCAATGAGATGACAGCCCATAAATTTCTACCACCTAAATCCATTGAATTAACAGAATCTTCAGTCATGCCTGTTTGTTTTTTTTGAGCAGCAGCAGCTTGATTGAGCTGCTCCATTTCTAAAGGAGGCTCATGCTCAGCTTTATCATACTTTCTTGAAATGGGACGCAAAATAAATTCTGCAGCCATTCTCATGGTCTCTTGTGTTTTTTGTAATTGATTAGGTAAAAGTGGATGAATCATTTTATACTCCCGCGCCTCCTTCAAATATTCCGATAGCTCTTAAATTTCTATACCAAAGTTCAACTGGATGTTCGTGAGTATATCCATGACCTCCAAGCAATTGGACACCATCTGTTCCAATTTTCATTCCATGATGAGTTGCAAATCTATATGTCAGTGAAGCTTGCTTGTGAAAGTCCTCTTCTAGATCTTTAAGAGCCGCAGCTTTATAAACCATTAGTCTTAATGCTTCAGTTTCTATTGCCATATCAGCAACCAAGAAAGCTATAGATTGTCGGTTTGAAATTGGTTCATCAAAAGCAACTCTTTCATTGGTATAAGGTACAACATAATCTAAAACAGCCTGACAAACCCCGAGCGCTAGAGCGGACATACCAATTCTTGAGGAATCTATTAGGGATTGATAATCAATAGAATAATTATGTCCCCCAAGTTTTTGCGCAGCATTGATTTTGCAATTAGATAAATTAATTTGCGAGAGAGGCGTACCTTTCAAGCCCATAAATTCTTTTTCTTCAAACGCAATACCTTCTTGATCCTTGTTAACAAAATATAAATCACATTCACCTGATTCATTAGATGCAGAAATCAAAAAAGTTTTAGCATCATTCGCAAAAGCAATACCAGCCTTAGAACCATTTAGAATAATTTCTTCGCCATTTTCTTTTGCAAGAACACTTGATTGATAGGAACCGGTTGAAATCAGAGCATTATTAATTCCCAAACCTACTTGAAAAATTGATCCAGCTACAAACTCAGGCAAAAACTTGGCTTTTTGCTCTTCACTGCCATGTTCAGCAATAATCTGAGCTGTTAGTAAAGGTATTGATACAGACATTGCCAATGAAAGATCTCCATATGAAAGTGCCTCTAAGGCTAATGCATTTGAGACCGAGTTCTGCTTTAATCCCATGCCACCATATTCTTCAGGGATAATAAGTGGAATAAGATCTAGAGATTTAATCTTCTCTAGCAATTCAATGCTTGGCATTCCATCCGATTCAGTTTTCCTCGCTTGTGGTCGAAGCTCAGTTTCAGCAAATTTTCTTAGCACATCCCAAGTTATTTGTTGCTCTTCAGAAAGAGTAATGTCAAATGGAAATTCTGTATTATAGTCTTGCATATGGTTTTAGTCTGAATTTCGGTATTGATTACTTGTAAAAGTAAGACAGTGTGTAAAGATATTAAAGGTATTGATTGCTCAAATCAATGGCTATTAATACAACGAATATTCAAAAAGTTGGATTATAAAAATCTTGTATTACTAATAAATTTTAAAAAATGATAAAAGCAGAGCGAGCTTCAATTGTACAAAAAATTTTGGACGAATATTATCCTGAAACTCCTGTTCCACTTGATCACCAAGATAATTATACCCTGCTAATTGCAGTACTCTTATCAGCGCAATGCACTGATGAAAGAGTTAATGAGGTAACCCCAAAACTTTTCAAGCTTGCTAACAATCCAAAAGATATGAGCACGAAAAATCCTAACCAAATATATAAAATCATAAAATCATGTGGTTTAGGACCTCAAAAATCTAAAGCCATACATAAGCTTTCAAATATTTTATGTACTTCATACAACGGAGAAGTTCCTGATGATATTAAAGCACTTGAAAAACTTCCGGGAGTTGGTCACAAAACAGCTTCTGTAGTAATTAGTCAAGGTTTTGGGCATCCAGCATTTCCTGTAGATACACATATTCATCGGCTAGCTCAAAGATGGGGACTAACAAAAGGTAAAAATGTAAGGCAAACTGAAAGAGATTTAAAAAAAATTTTTCCGAAAAATTCATGGAATAAACTTCATCTCCAAATCATTTTTTGGGGAAGAGAATTCTGTCAAGCGCAGAAATGTCATGGGATTACATGTGAAATTTGTAAAGCAACTTATCCAAAAAGATCGCGTCCTTTTTCCCACAAGAAGCCTTAGATAATTTAGAATACTCATCTCAAACTTTTTTTAAAATTTAAATACTTTTGGAGCAATTAATGGAATCTAAAGCTGATTCAATATTCGCTAATACACAAACAATAGAAAAATATGATGCCGAGCTTTGGCAAGCTCTCAACAAAGAATCTGTTCGTCAAGAAGAGCACATAGAACTTATAGCATCTGAAAATTATGCAAGTCAGCGGGTCATGGAGGCTCAAGGAGGACTTCTTACAAATAAATATGCTGAGGGTTATCCTAATAAAAGATACTATGGTGGATGTGAATATGTTGATCTTGCTGAAGAAATTGCAATAAGCAGAGCAAAAAAGCTTTTTAAGGCAGATTATGCTAACGTTCAGCCACATTCAGGGTCTTCCGCTAACGCAGCTGCTTTTTTGGCAATGCTTGAACCCAACGATACTATTCTTGGTATGAGTCTTGATCAAGGCGGTCATTTAACCCATGGGGCAAAAGTAAATTTTTCAGGCAAAAACTATCAAGCTATTCAGTACGGCTTGCATCCTGAAACTTTTGATATCGACTACGATAATGTAAGAGATTTGGCTAAAAAGCATAGACCAAAAATGATCATTGCAGGATTTTCAGCTTTTTCAGGGATAATAGATTGGAAAATTTTTAGAGATATCGCCGATGAAACAAACTCTTATTTTCTAGTAGATATGGCGCATGTATCAGGACTTGTTGCTGCAGGTTTATATCCATCGCCAGTTCCTTATGCTGATGTAGTA
>CETB01108989.1_pt1 | contig 10670 bp, 11 predicted proteins | sample 356381 | NCBI WGS metagenome assembly CETB01 (sample SAMEA2622545, study PRJEB7988) | marine metagenome | biome: marine biome (ENVO:00000447); feature: deep chlorophyll maximum layer (ENVO:xxxxxxxx); material: "saline water (ENVO:00002010), including plankton (ENVO:xxxxxxxx)" | depth 155 m | reverse complement strand
GAGCACTTACCTTACCCAAAATAAGCACTAGAGCCGCATCATGAGCAACAATGCAATTGTTCCATTCGGAAGTAGGTGTACTAAGCATGAAAGTGCTATACGGTACCTGCCGAGTAGAATCAAATGTTGTGTACCCTCCATGATGATTAGGACCACGAGGATCTGGCTTAATCGATTGATTAGTTAGCATCAGAGCAACTAGTGCAGTCCCCTTCTTACTCTGATGATTGTAACCATGAGTGACATGATCAGACAGCCCAAAGTATAAACCATTGCCATGAGCTTGTCCATTCATACCAGCCCATTTCAGATCCATCCCAAGTGGGTCATCTCTCACACCATCATAACATGCCTGACCGGCACCATGCATAACAATGCGCATGTATTGATACCCACGATCAACTGCGAGCTTCAGCCACTGACGCAATGCTAATGGCTTCACATAAAGTTCGGTTGTACACTTGGTCTTGGTCATGTATTTCGCTTGATTGCCTAGAGAGGTGAAAAGTTCTCCCAAGGATGCCAGCTCCTTCGATGTTTCATGATAATGATCTTCGTTGAACGCATACTTCTGTTGTAATCCATCCAAAAAACCCGTCGGAATATGTACGGGAGAATCACCGAATAAGACACTAAACTTCATGGCATCATCTAAAGACTTGAGATCAGGAGAAGATGAGGAAGAAGATGAGGAAGAAGATGAAGGAGCAATGAAATATATGACCCGTTCAGTTTGTATGTTTGGATCCATATTCTTCTGCATGCCATACAATCCATGATCGTCCACTAGACAAGTAACCTCGTAATTATGTGAACCTACTGAATAGGTGCATTTGTCTCCCTCTTTCTTAATCTTATCCAGACACGAAATCATATGGTCATCAACCACTTTCACCCGTCCATGCTCCAACATTATCTCATAAGATCGTTGCGTCTGCCGTGCATTACCCAATGCTTTCGCAGAACGCATAGCGTCCTCATAACCTTTATATGTTAGCTCTATGAGCTCCAAGTAAGCACCTTTACATTCGAGTCCATGATCTGCTGAGTATGCATCGGGCTGCCCTGCCTTAGCCGCTCGCAACGCCTTCTGAGAGGCCTCATACTTGGCTTTCTCAGCATCCAACCTAGCTTCAGCTGCGGCACGATCAGCATCTTGAGATGCTTTAATCGCATCATTCTCTTGTTTCAAGCGTTCCGCATCATTCTTACTCTTGCTAACTGCATACCTTTGTCTCTTCTTATAATCCTCATGCAATCTCTTGTGCTTCTCCGCTTCATCAATAGCATTTTGTTTGTCAGTGAAAGCATCCTGAAGCTTCTGAGCATCCTCAGCTTTCTGCTTGGCTATTTCGGCCTCAGCAGCTATTCTTTTCTCTCTTTCCTCGTTCAACTTCTTCAAGAGCTCATTTGCATCGTTCATCGTACCATTGAGCGTATCTTTAGCTTTGTCATTTGAGCCTTGCTTAACCCCCTTTGCCTTGCCCTTACGCTTTGACAAAGGTTTATTCTCTTCACTGTCATCAGACGCACCACCTGGACTATCAGCCACAGCCTCTGCTGCACCCTCTGCTGCATTGCATGTTTGTGCACTGCCCGAAGCAGCGGCATTAGCGGAGGCATTTGATGCTGTTGCTTCGAAGAACGACTGAGGAACGAATGCACCACCGTGCCCAGGAGAAGGCATCGGAGTCGGAGTAGAAACCGCCACATCCGTGTTAGCATCCGCCTGCTGCATTAGCGCATCCGATGCAGCCTGCTGAGAACGCGCAGCAGCAGCCTCCACTTGCCGAACAAGCGCATCAGGAGAAGTGCTGCGCACAAAAGCCTCAAATTTCTGAACAAGCGCAGCAGCAGCCGTATCAACAGCATCAGGCGCAGCCGCCGCCGTATGCGTATCAACAGCAACAGGCGCAGAAGCCGCCTTCGCATCAACAGCAACAGACGCAGAAGCCGCATCAGCCTTCTTCTTTTTCTTAGGAAGCGAGGCGGCTCGAACTGGTCGCTTGCCTGTTGATTTACCGATGGCATTATTCGAAATTTCTAGATGTATAGATATGGACGTAGAATCATTAGGATCAGGAAGATCTTGCTGCAAGGCATGTGAAATATACGCAGCATATTCTTCATCTGTGCTCTCTTTCTCTTCATCATAGTCAGAAAGCAGCCCCCACAACTTAGCCTTCGGATCATACCAACAAAGATAAGCTGACGTTTTATTGCGAAAGACATTCAACTTCTTATTATTCCAACGCTCACCTATGGATCGCTCCCACATCTTAACATATGATTTATCAGATAGCTGCACGAGTTCCTGCCGTTGATCATCTGGATTGACAATTTGTATAAAGACAGAAGCGTTTAAGTCATAAACCGGTATCATATTTTTCGAAAAAGCACCTTACCGAAAAAAACTCTTTTCCCAAAAAATGCCAGCTACTGCAACAGGTCTTCCCACTGGAGGCAAATCCATCGGCCGCAAAGGCGGCGGCAAATCTATCGGTGGCAAAACAATAGCGAGAAAACAACACCCAAGACTTGCCGGAAAACAAGCTGGAGGAAAAGGAAAACAAATACATGGTAAGGGTAACCTTAATTCTCTGCTACCTGGTAGCAGAAAGCCACGCAGATGGAAACCGGGAACGGTTGCTCTTCGCGATATAAGAAAACTACAACGCTCGACTGAGCTTCTGATTCGGAAATTACCATTCTCGAGAATCGTTCGTGAATCTGCAGAGCAGCAAGCTTCTATGTCCGCATTTCCTGAAGGTGTCAAGTTTCAGAAGCAAGCAATCGAAGCACTGCAAGAAGCTACTGAAGCCTACTTGGTTGATTTGTTCGCCGATACTAATCTCGCTGCGATTCATCGCAAGCGTCAAACCGTTCAGCCAAAAGACATACAGATTACGCGACGCCTCCGTGGTGAACGTACTTAAAAAAGAGGTTGGCTTGGCTCTGAGCTCTCGCTTGGATTGCTCTGGCGCGGACACAATCGGGAGGTGGTAAGTAGCTATTACTTGTCACAGAATGAAAGGACACAACAGATAGGTAACAAGAGTTGATTGTCCTTAAATAAAAGCCCGTATAAATACTTAGCAGTGCACTCATTTTCTTCGCACGTAAATGTAGCTTCCCATTTTTCAAGCCTTTGTGTATACAGCAATATATCAACCAACCAACCAAGGTACTGTTCGTTTGGAACAAGAAGAGCCTGCATTCCATTATCGTAAGTTAGGACAGTCCGTATATGATCTCTATTCAGTGTAACGCAAGGTTGTTGGAGTATTCCTGTATTGAACCTTTCTAAAGCATAGAGATCGGCTACATCACGAACTGCTTTTGTGATGTCGGAAGTGCATACATTCGGATTATTATTGATAGGTAATAAACAGCGGTCCACCAGGTTGATGATAGGTTCCTCCTTTTTCTTAGTGGGATGAAACATTTTTTGAAAAGGTTGTATCGGGTAGGGAGGTCTTAAGTCAGAGTTTTTCACTTGACTCTACTGTGTTATACAATTTTCAGTAAACAGTACCAAAAAGTACGAAGTCCCCTTGCGGAAATAAATCCTCTTCAACTATACTATCGATAGCATGCGGTATTTCCTCTTCCTCCTCTTCTACTATGCTATCAAGAGTATACGACAAGCATGTGCGAACGGTTTCTGGAGAAGATGGACAATCGGTTGTGTACCCAACTGTGATTTGGGGTGAAACGTCGAATACAATCCCATTTGTTCTATTGAACTTGATTGTGTAACGACACCATATCTTACTGTCTTCTGCGTAAACACAGAATCTTTCCTGATCAGATTTAGCCAAGTTGAACACCACAGCTTTCGCCAGTATATTTGAATAACATCCATTTATATATTCAAGTCTTGCGATACATCTGAACGGAGACTCAAGCATCGCGTACACACTAGGTGTAACTCTATGTGTGATCCGCAGAATATTGGTCACGATGCCGAATGTACGAAGCGCAAGCTCCTCAGCATCCTTCATCGTTGTTCTTTTTTCGAAAAAATGCGTACTCGCTCCGGTGTAGATTTCAACTTGGTTTATAAACCGAAAGTCAAACACAAAAAGCCAAAAGGGGCTTTCCTGACAATGAATATGATACGCTCTGATGGAAACAATACGCCACACATTTGCTCATTCTGTATATCAAAGTTTTCGCTGAATAGTTTCAGAAATTGGCTGCAGTGTCCTCAGTGTAAGGATGTTTCGCATGAAGAATGTATTTATGCTTATTGTCGCAAGGCACATACATCACCTACATGTCCTCTCTGCAAACTGCCTATACCTGTTCAATTAGATGAAAGCGGTAATCTTGTTGATACAGATATATTCGAAAAATGGGGCATCTCTGCGGAGCTTTCTGAGTTTCTTGAAAGAGAAAGTGAGAGTGAGAGTGAGAGTGAGGACGACAAGAGTGATGTCAGTGTTTAGAGCTTGAAGGCCAAGCATGCGTTGATAGTGAGCTCGTTGTCCTTGAAGGTTTCGTAGCAAAGGTCTTTTTTCACGTTAGACGTCTTGAGAGGGGTATATGTGAGCGCGTTCAGTGCATCGTTGCGTTCCATCCCGAATGACATGGGTTGGAGTGTCATCTTGTAGTTGATCTCGTCTCCCTCACGCTTCAAAATGTGCAGGAAGTACACTGAAGACGTCATCACGTCCATGGTCGTGGTTACGTAGTAAACACAATTCTCTTCGAAGCACATCTCTTTGTTCGGGTTCTCATCGCCGAGATCGAGGGTACGCTTCTTTCCAGCGCATGTGAATTTGGTGATGCGTACGACAGGAGGAGCCTCTAGTGGCGTAGCCTTAAGACGGGGCGGAGTATCAGCAGTCGTCATCAGAAAGTTTAGTCAGTGGCGGGAAACGAAAAAAGGCAAGCTCTTGACGATTTTTCAAAAATGGACGAGAAGAAGAAGCTTTTTCTTGCGGAGATTCTTACTAAATGGGCCAAAGCTGACGATATCGCAACATGCGACGGTTGTGCTGGATACTCACTGACTGAGCATATGATATATAGGAGGGATAATATGCTGTGTCCTGAGTGTGATTTGCCGGCAAATTGGTCATCATCTTTTTCTGAGAGGAACCATCGCCGATACTATATCTACTTCGACCCAGCGCAACCAGCTACGCGTCGTATACAATGGGGTCATCCAACCGAAGGCAATCCTCTGTACAGAAAGGGAGATAAAGGTGAGGTAGTTAACTGTAAGAGAAAACTTGCATAAAAATGGGAGGCATATGTAGCTTGGTGATAGTAGTGTGAGCTAATTGAAAAGTACAGAACTCTTCAGAAGAATGGTTGAGTAAACTGTCGAGATATGTATCCTGTCGATCCAAGTTAGGCTTACACTTTTAAGCTTACACTTTTACACTCTACACTACACATATCGACGCTGACCAATCAGACCACTCACTAGGAAGATAGCATCGGTAACTGTATGCTCGACATCTTATCCGGATCGTGTCATTCTTACTTGCGATGGTCTTCAATTCGAATGTCTCTTTTTGGCAGGCACCATATCCGACATCATCTGCACTTCTTGTATACTTGCCGAGTGGCATCCAACCATCACGACCTTCCACTTCTACCTCAAACGCGTAGTGGCTAAGTTCAGGTTCATAAGGACATATAGGTCGCCAAAAGCTCTGAGAACTATGGACCATTGGTAATGGAGGAATTAGATACGATCCGCTAAAGGCATCCTTCTTAGGATGGAATATTTGCCCATTGTAATACCTGAATTCTCTATCTCTCAGTATGAGATTGTATGAGTTATCAGCGTCACTTCTTTCCTCTTCTGTAAGCCGTTCTGCATCTGAATCCGCGAATAAGACATCGTGACTTGAGATGTGAACGAACTTGTCTCTAACCTTCTGCAAAGGAGCAGGCATATCCGAATCGTCAATCTGTTCATATTCATACTCTTCAATAGTTTTGAGAGTTTCGGATGTGAACAAACGATCGACATCTTTATCATCACATATTCTGCATGCTGCCAGATTCTTATGAACCGCCATGCGATAGATGCGCTCTTCAATAGAATTCTCTACGATGAAGCGATATATAGTGAGTTCGTTAAGCTGTCCGTAACGATAAGCTCTAAAGCAGGCTTGTTTGTCCACGCTAGGATTCCATGATGGATCTAGTATGAGGATATGGTTTGCAGCTTGCAGATTAAGCCCAACCCCACCAACAAAAGTGGTCATATAAAACCGTAGAATCGTTGCATCGGAGTTAAAGTCCTCAATCATCGCTTGACGATCATCAACAGAAGTATCTCCATCCATCATATAGCCATCTCGTTTATCAAGTAGATGACGAAGAACATCCTTTCGTTTAGAGAATACGAGACACTTGTTTGTCGGTTCAAGCGCAATAGCATCAAGTAGCATTGTTGCGAGTTTAATCTTACGACTCATGGAGCTCGTGATCACTGCCTGAGTTTCTGCTAAATCACCGTCGTAGTCATCATCTGCTGGTAAAGGCGCACTATAGGTAAGTTTGTACTCCACTTTAGGCGGTAGAGCTCTAGCCAATACATGAACAGATCTTCTATGTACGCAATCAGCAGTTTGACGATTGAATATGTGAATTTTCTGACGAGCAGTCCGTATCTCATCTTCTGTTGCATTTAGCATAGAACCACGATCAATGGGATTGGCATAATCCTTCTTGAATGTCTTCTCATTGAAAAGACTGGGTTGGATGAGGCGTATCATAGAGAAATACTCCATTATATGATTTTGGAGAGGTGTTCCAGTCAATAGTAAGATCCTCTTCACGCCATCTGCTGATGCCTTCAATACCGTCTGATGTAACAAGCCTTTGTCATTCTTAAGAAGATGAGCTTCGTCCACAATCAGACAATCTGGTTTCAAAAGTAATCGTTGTGATAAGCGTACATATCGTTCGTGACCTATCAAAATGATTCCACCATTACGCTCCCACACTTTCAGTGTGTTATCAGAAGCGGCGTCTATAGGAGGCAAGCATTTGACTGTTATATCACCCCATTTGCTGAATTCGTTGGTCCAATTCTTAAGTACACTCTTGGGACAGGTGATAAGGATCTTGGCACCAGGAACTGTTTTTGCAAACGAATCCACACAGACTATGGTAGTCAAGGACTTACCAAGTCCCATAGAATGTGCACACAGAAAGCCACGCTTGTTGATGATTACCTCTTGAAGTATGAGTTTAATGCATTCCTTTTGATGCGGTTTCAACACTTTCTCCAATTTGGAAGATATACTGCATCCACCCACAGAAAGATCTGATTGGTAATTCACCACTCTAGGTACATCCTTCTCTTGAGCATCGTCTCCCTCGTCGTAATAATGGAGTTGTATATTCTCATCAACGATATCACCCAAATCATCATCATTCTCTTCACGCATAAGTATATCGATTTGTCCTGAGCTCTCTTCGCTAGTACCAATGAAGCCAGAAGCACCGATAGGTACGATAGTGGTAATATTATTGACAGTCTTCTTGCACGATCTTATATTTTCAAGATGACTATCACACCGTCGCTTCCAACCAGCATTCACATTCTTATCAGCTTGCTGTAGAGATTTAACTACATCATAACTTGACGCCTCGAAACCAAGCTGATCTGAAAGTGTATTCAAGCGATCACTGCAGTAGACTATCATGCTTTTGTTGGCTTTGATGATCTTATTCACTTTAGACGTCACTTGCTGTCTTGAGCTGGTACTGGGTTGTACCTTGAGCTCAACAGCAAACTTGTCCAAGCTAGTAGGATTCTTTAGTGATGCTTTAAGTGTCTGTATGTTCTCCATGCATTTCGCACGCTCACTGTGCCAGTGTTCAAACTCACGCCACTCTTCTTCTTGCATATCGGGAAGTTCTTTTTTCGAAAAAATCAATAGGCGGAGAAGATTCGGGAAGATACGCATATATTTTTCCCGAAAGCGACTTTTTTCGAAATATTCAATGACTGATGGAGTGTGGATTTGTTGTCCGGAGCACTGCGGCTGTGCATGTGGCCTTTGCGAAGGGATAGAATGCGAATGTGAATGCCATTGGATAGATGCTGCAACGAACTCCCAAATAAGAAGTGTCCTTGTTAATTATGGTGGTTATCAATGGACTGACGTGATGCATCAATCTAGGAATCAACTGTTCAGACTCATGAGTGAGACGCCAACTGGAGAGCCGCAATGGGTTCTGGAGAAATGCATGAAGGTCATGGGTCAATCTATGTCGGAGCCTTTGGAACCAGATGATTCTGAGCTCATGGAATTCGTTATTAAGAGCCGAGGCACTACACCACCTCCTAAACCAATAAAAAGATCGATAACACCCTCTATTAAGAAAGTATGTCGTATATGCCCCTCTAATCCGAAGTCGAAATCGAAATCGAAATCGAAATCGAAATCGAGATCCAAGGCTTTAGTGAAAGAACAACGTCGTCTGGCTCGCTGCAAGCCCTGATAGAATGATTCTTGAGTTATGATCTGAATCTTGAGTTCTTACATGAAGCAACGCATATAAAAATGTAGTATGCGATGCGGAGCTGAGCTTGTAGATCAGTGTTGTTATTAAAGTAGTAATGTTGTTTTCAAACGCTAGGATCTATACCTCAAAGTGTCACTTTAGTTTACCCTTTACTACATTTCACTGAGAACCACCCACCTACTACCGCGAGAACAGGCATTACGATCCACAAAATTAGTGGCGCATTAAATCAACCACCAAAACCATAAAGAGTGCGTCCTTGACGCTTAAGCGCATAGAGAACATCCATAACACTGACAGTCTTGCGTCGAGAATGCTCTGTATACGCAAGTGCATCCAACACTAGATTGTCGATGAAACACTTCAGAACGCCTCTCGTCTCCTCATAGAACAACCCATCAATCCGCTTAATACCACCTCTGCGACAAAGACGACGTATCGCAGGTTTAGTACATCCCAGTATGGGTTCTTTCTTATCTTTACCATAACGCTTGGGTCCTGCTTTACCTCCTTTACCTCCTTTACCACTGAATTTGCCTTTGCTGGCAATCGGTGCATGTGTTTTCTGAGTCGGCGTATTTGTTTGGGAAGAAGACATCTTTTTTCGAAAGAACGATTTTCTGAAAAATGAACATGCTCCGAGACTTACGCCGATCTGAGTGCGAGTACCACCGTAAGGACATAAGAGCACGAGAGGATCACTCGTGGCATATCTCGAACATCCTGTACGACTATGTAGACGAGCTCATCAAAATCTACCCTTTCCACGACGGAACTCGCCAGACTCTTACTGAGACAGTCAACAAACAAATACGTCAGGCCATTCACTCTAAGATGGACTTCAAGAACCATATCGTCGTCAAGGAGATGCGTGAGGGCAAGATCGACTGGCTCGTTGAGCCGATGTTCGGTAACCAGAAACTGCAATTCAGCAACATCCTAGCCGAGTACAACAGATGGTATCATGACAACAATTACAGCCCCTCGTCGGATTGCTATCGTATGTTCAAAATCCCTACCTCCGAGGGTGCCTCTGACAACACAGGGTGGAATGAGGCCGAGATGGACAGAGAAAGAGAAGTGCCCCACGGGAATAAGCGTTACAGAGCTGCCGATCGAGATGACCACCGATCGGATAGATCGGATGAGTAAGCAAGGAGCTAGCAAATGCTCGATGTATTGTGAAAGCTTAAGAATTTGTAGTTGTGCTATAACCATTCATACGATCGAAAGCGCTACTTCCATCCATGAATCTTGTGATACTCAGAAGATCGCATGAATGCCTCTCTAGCTTCTAGTTCACTGTACAGATGAGGATTAGTCATGTTAATCTTACCCTCTCCGTCTATTATGTTAGTACGCAAATGAAGCAAAAGTACAGTAGGAGGTATGTCTGATTTCCATTCATCCATTGTGAGCATCGGTGTACACATAGATCCACCAATCGTAACATGAGCAGTATATTGCTCAAAACGAGGACAGACCACCCGAACAAATGGTGGAGTAAGAGGAAAGTTCGGAGGAAATGTAAGCTTCATATGCACACCGGGAGTAACATCTTTATGATACTTATTGAACCACTCCTTGATATCATCTTGTAGCGTTCTGTACCGTATAGGTCGAACAGCATCGGTTCTCAGGTTGGTCTGCGTTATACATCCCTCTGAGTACACATCTGCTTGGTACATCTCGCCTTGAAACTGATAGCATTGGGACATATAGCCTCCATGCTTTTTAACACCTTTTACCAAGTCATCATATATCTTATAAAGATCTGGCGTCAAAGCCGACCAACCATTATCACCTGAGAACTCAAAACGTTTTCCTGCAGATGCAAACATCTCGGCTGTAAAAATCACATCCCATGCGTGTATATCTTCTTCACAGAACGATACTTCAACATGTTCTGCTGGTCGAGTCTTAATCTCTCGAACCCATTTTAGAAGACTTGTGGCCTCTCGGGAACTCCTCTGAGAAGATACGGCTTTAGCCTTTCTCTTCATTTTTCGAAAAAACAAGCACCTACTGATACTTTTGTCGATGACTCTTCCTCCTCAGATGACGATTACCATCTTATGTAAAGTTCCATAGCCTAGCAAAACCCGCGTCGCAAGAATCTGTTAAAATGTAAACTTGTGTTCAAATCGGTGGTATCCTACCTGCCA
>CETB01090374.1_pt1 | contig 10685 bp, 3 predicted proteins | sample 356381 | NCBI WGS metagenome assembly CETB01 (sample SAMEA2622545, study PRJEB7988) | marine metagenome | biome: marine biome (ENVO:00000447); feature: deep chlorophyll maximum layer (ENVO:xxxxxxxx); material: "saline water (ENVO:00002010), including plankton (ENVO:xxxxxxxx)" | depth 155 m | reverse complement strand
GAGAGGGGAGCGTAAATAAAATTGACATCCAATATAATCTCCTTAAATTTAAAATCCTTACAAGCAATTCCGCTGTAATTGGTATTGGTTCTGGATGAGGAGGAAACATAAAATTCTGTGATTTAGATCTTGTAAAAAACAAAATAGGAATTCTTGGAATAATATGACCAATCATGCCGCCAATCATTAGCCAAATCACTCCATAAATCAAAGTAATCAAACTAAAACACCCATTCATTCGTTCAATTTTTTGAGTACTGCTTCTACTTTATCCATTCCTTTAGAAATATCTTCTTTAGAGATTGTATATGCAAATCTTAGATGCCCTTCTCCTGATTGACCAAAAGCAGAACCTGGTGAACAAAGAACCCCTCCCTTTAACAATTCAATAGCTAAATCCTCTGAATTCATGCCATCAACTGAAACCTTCGGGAATACATAAAAAGCACCTTTAGGAACATGACAAGAAACTCCAGGCATTTGGTTTAATCTTTGGCAAATTAAATCTCTTCTTTCCTTAAATTCAAGAGCCATTTGTTCAGGATATTCATTAGCATTTTGAAATGCAGCCAATACAGCATATTGCATTCCATCATTTGAACAAGCCGCCAAATAATATTGTAATTTGATTACTTGTTTCATTGCTTCAAGGTTTGGAGATAAAATATAACCAATCCTCCACCCTGTCATAGCAAATGTTTTTGAAAATGAATTGATAAGTAAAACTCTATCATAATCTGTTCCTAAAAAGGACACATGTTCACCTTCGTAAATTATACGATCATAAACCTCATCAGAAATTATCCAAAGGTTATGCTTTTTAGCAAAATCAAGTAGTTTGTCTCTTTGTTCAATCGAAAGCATAGCTCCTGTTGGATTTGAAGGGAAATTGTATAATATGGCCTTGGTATTTCCATCGACTAACTTCTCTAAATCATCAATTAGTGGAATAAATTCATTTTCAAACAAACAAGGATAATATCTTGCTTCACCACCTGTTAAAGTCACATCAGGACCATAAAGAGGAAAATAAGGCTCTGGAATTAAAATATTTTTACCAGTTTCTATTAACGCCATAAAGCAATTAAAAAGAGCATTAGTTCCTGACATAGTCATACATACATTATTTTCATCCAAATTAGAATCATAATTAGACCATGATTCTGCAATTACCTTTCTGAGCTCTGGTAAACCTGCGGTTGTAGTATACTTGTTTCTTCCATCCAACATGGCTTTGTGAAATTCTTCAATAGCAATCGGAGGGGGTTGAAAATCTGGCTCACCTAACCCAAATGATATGACGTCGTCTCCCGCCATATCAAACATTTTGCGTACGCCAGTAGGCTGAATAGATAATACTCTTTCTGTAAAATCCCGACTCAAAACATTCACCGCCGAAGACTCGTGCGTCTATCGCAGATGGTTTTCATTATTGAAACCCTCGTGTGTAAAGATTTAGAAAAAAAAGTATTTTTCTAGGTATTTTTTTCAAAATCATCTACAACATCTAGTAGTTCCGCTTCTAAAATTTCATCTCCGGATAAATTTTCTTTAGATTTTTGTAATTGATAAGAAGGTAAATATTCTGGTTGGCTTACTTTAGACATGATAATCATAAGCAAAATAGCGATTATTATTACAATTAATGCAATAAGTAAGAAGTTCATACTCCTCTCAGAATCTTCTGAGTCGCCTGTTCCTTGCACAATTAAAATACTAAGAAGCGAATATTGCCCACTTACAGAATCATCACCTACTCCTCTAATTTGCAATGTGTAATTTTTAGCAGATAATTTACTAGGGTCTAAATTTATTGACCAATTAAATGGTGAATTTGAAGTTCCATTTATTTCTTCATAGGTAGCCTCATACCAACCCCCCCCATCGAGATTATATTCTATTGCAGAAATTTCTCCCTGTTGAGCCCATGCAATTCCATTAATTTCTGTTGACGAATTTTGAATATCTTCAGATATCGAAGTTACATGAACTTGTAAATAAGGGGAATAATTTGTCATCGCCATACCTGAATTTTGTAAATCAAAAGACAATTTTACTGCTTCATAAGCATCAACCATACCCCATCCAAAATCTTTATTCCAAAATGGATCTATACTGGCATCATATGGCTCTCCCCTTCTTTCAGCTGTTTGTTTTAATATCTCTTTTATCAACAATGGATCTAAATCGGGATTTGCTTCCATCATTAATGCGATCACACCGGTAACTGCTGGAGTTGCATAAGAAGTACCACTTCCCCTACCCGTATAGGTATTATCTGCTGCATCATCAAAAACATTGGAACAACCTCCACTAGTTACACAACCTTCTGCTTGTATAATATTCGAGCCAGGAGCACTGACTTCTGGTTTAAACTCATCTAAAGGATTGTTATTTCCATTATCTTTTCTAGGCCCCCTACTTGAATAACCTGCAATAGTATCATCATCTCTATCAATCGTATTTTGATCATCTGTTGCTCCAACTGTGATTGATAGACTACTAGAACCCATGCCAGATAATCCCTCATTATCTGGGCCATCATTTCCAGCAGCAACACTAACAGTTACGCCAACTTCCATTGCTTCGTCAAGTAATCTACTAAACATATCTTCACCATCACTTCCACCATCTTCATGACTTGTAATTCCCCAAGATAAAGAAATTATATCAATTCCATATAATGATTCATCTACACCAGACCAAGCTGTATCTCTGTTGTCAATAATCCATTGTATTCCATTCATTGCGGATTCGTAAAAATCCTGAGATATTACATAATTTTCGAAAGGCCCGGCACCCACATCAGTCCCTATCCGAACATCTACAAGTGATGCATCCGGTGCTGAACCATAAAAATCACTTTGCGAACCATCTGCTTCAATTCCTGTTGCTGCAGCCATACCCATACACGCTGTACCATGTTGATTACCATCATCAGGGTCGAATGAACCATCAGTTTCACGCCCACCTGCTAAAGCGCAAGAATGTAGATCTGTGTGCATATAACACACTGCATCATAACCCGCAACAAATTTTCCAGATAAACCAGGATGTTCATTATCTACTCCTGTATCAGTCAAAGCGATATTTACACCCTTACCACTAACTCCTAAATCCCAAGCACCAACAGGATACAATGTAGAATTTCTAGCCTTAACAGCCGGAGTTTGGATATCTCCATAAAATACAACTTCACCATAACGTTCCACCATTACTACACCATCTAAGTTGGAAAGTTTCAGAATATCGCTTGAATTAACAGCACCAATTAACAAAGCATCAACTTCAGGAACTTCAAGATTGACAGAATAACCCAATTCAATGATTGAATTAATATCCTCACCATTTGGAGTGTGATCATAAGATAAACCAACATTTACTTGACCAGTAATTAATTCCAATGAATCATGGATTTTATTTCGATTCTCATCCAAACTTGTAATTAACCACCAAGGCGTATCTTCAAATTTTTCATTTGGAATTTGATTAGGAATCTCAAATGTGTAACCCTCTTGAATAATTTGCCAATCTGGAACATTTGAATTTACGGGAATCGCGGCTGCCAAAGATGGTAAAACCAATATAAATAAAATATTGAATGCAATAAAACTGCGTCCCATGTATGTTAATCGAAGAGTTACAAGACTTCAAATTGACGGGTAGATGATGATACTAATTATACATCGTTATAAGACCGGAATTATGCGACATAGATGGGCGCATAGTGTAGTGGATATCACGCTGGCCTTCTAAGCCGGCAACCGGGGTTCGAATCCCCGTGTGCCCGTTTACCTCAATAAATAAGGTCTGATAACTTAATTTATTGAGTGAGCAAACTCATATACAGGAAGTAAGTCGGGCACCCGTTACCATGAAGAGAGGTTCTCGTGCTTGGAAGAAAACTGGGAATCAAAGATGGAAATGGCGCAAAAAGAAACTAAGACGCCGAAAAAGAGCAAGAAGAGAAGCAAAAGTTTGAATAATCTCTTATTTTTTATTTTTTCTTAAGACTGAATTTAGACGTTGTCTTGATAAGCCGAGAACAATTCGGTGGGTCACCAATGGGGGTATAGTATAACCTGGTAGTATCGCGGGCTCCAGTTGCACGGGATTCGAACGGGGATGAAGACAGGAGGAACGCTGCTTTGCTGATGACCAACTGGAGCGCTGACTTGTTTGAAGACTGATTACGTAGAAGATATCCGCTGGTCTGGGTTCAAATCCCAGTGCCCCCACCATTAAATTACAATAAAAATGCACATTTGGGACATCTTTTAGGGCGAATCAAAGTATTCCTAGTCCAAATGAAATTACAATTATTACATTCCCAACTAAGTACATTCGTAGTTGAAATTACAATTGCCTGTAAATATTTTAGCACTGGGGATTCAGAAAATGAAGGTGCTGGTGCAATTTCATTTGTTAATTGATCATGCCTAGAACTATGCTCAAACATGCCTGAAGCATGTAATATTTCATGTACTAAAGTGTGATTGTATAATTTTTCATCATCAATTAAAATAGGATGTAAACCAATTTTTATTGCACCTAATGGTAAATTTAAACGTTTTTTACGGATTATTTCATTAAAATCTCCAGTAAAAGTTGTAACTCCCAATCGATCATCAGTTGAAGATAACCAGAATAATTCTATATTTTCAAACAATGTCAATAAATTTGGAATCTCTTCACCCACTATATTTTCGATTTTTTCTTTTAATTCAGACTTAATCTTTGGAGAGTCCTCTGGAATAGGAATCTTTTTCAAATAATCAGAAAATTTCTCTGAATCAATATTATTAGAAGTTGCCATCAATTCAACTCCGTATCAATCCGTTTCCAATTTCCATCATCATCAATATTCCAATAAACAAGATTTCCTTGCATATCATGATACCACCCTGATTTTCCTTGCTTAGTACCTTCTGCAGCTAACATCACACCATTATTTTCAGCAAATGATTCTGCTAAATTGGTTTGATTTTCCTCAGAATCTAATAATTCTTGTATTAATTGAATATCTGCCTGATTATTTTCTTGGGTGTTTGTTAAAACTTCTATATTACCATTTTTTTCTTTTGGTTCAAAACTCTCGGATACTGGTTCTTCGGGGTTTGCTGTGTTTAAATCCCGTAAAATTAAATCATCACCTTCAAACATCATTTCAGGATTTATAGAAGGTGTTTCTACAAATTCATCAATCAACATTGTTTCACGTTTTTTGATTAAAATCAAACTAAGAATTAATATTAACATCATAATTATGATACCAATATTAAAAGTCGAACCAATTTTTGTTGCATGCTGTAAACCTGAATAATCTTCACTAACCAATACAAACGTTTCACTTTGTTCATGCATATTTCCTGCTTTATCTATAGCCCAAGCGGTAAAAGTCCATGTACCTTCATTTGAATTATCTGAAATTTCAAGAGTTGCTTGAAATGTTCTAATATTTTCATTCCCTGATACTTTTTCTTGCTCTATTCCTTCATGATATGCTGTTAAACTCCATTCCAAAATATCGCCTCCAGCATATGTTGCCATTGAATTTAAATTACATATGGGAAGTTCATTATCGTCAAAAATCGTAGGTATGGGTTTTTCAGAACAATTTCCAAATACTAAATCTACCGAAACAACAGGAGGAGATATATCATAAATTATTTCGAGAGTGATTTCTATGAAATTACCGGCTTCATCTTCAGAACTAATAAAAATCTCTTTTTCACCTTCGGGACCATTCAAAGGTAAAGTAATTAAATACCTACCAGATAAACTACATTCCACTTCTGAGAAATCTGATTGTAATCTTGCATTTACTAATAACTCCGGTTCACAATCACCTGTAATTTCAACAATTTCATATGAAGTAACTAAATTATTTAATGACACATCTGTAGTCAATTTTGGTGCTTTAGAATCTAGTATTACCGACAATTCATGAATAACATAACCATCTAAAGTAGAGACATATATTCTCAGATTATTTACACCTTCATCTAAATTGAAACTAATTGTTGTAAATTGATCAAATGATTCTTCTTGTTGATGAACAACCCAATTATTGCCATATAACTTAGACCAGCTAACAGTTTGATTGGGTCCAGAACTTATTTCTGCACTAACTACATGATCATTAATTATTTTCCCATTCCAAGGCGCATATACGTCAGTCACATAAATGTCCGATGAAAGATAGGATTCAATGCAATTCTCTGCGAAATTTTGAGCAGAATCTATTGCAAAAATACAAAATTCATGAGTTCCTGTTCTTGTCAATTCTAATTCTAAGTTCTGTATTCCATAACCATTAACTTCAGAAATTAAATCGCCATTATGATAAATATATTGATTAGAATATTCATCAACATCCCACGAAATAGTAATCAAATGATGATTGAAGTTAGGGTCTAAATCAATAGGAGTAATCCATTCTATAGACGGAGCGGTCGTATCTAAATTCAAATCAACTGATACACTATTCCAATTTCCAGCCCAGTCTCTAGCATTTAATTCAAAAATTAATTCACCATCTTCAAATGTTGAAAGATTATAATCAAAACTAAATCTCCAACCTTGAGAATCTGAACTAGTTTGATTTACTCTTAAATCACAATCTGCTAAAACATCACCAACAATTGGACTACTAAATACTAATTCCCCCAAGCATGCTGTAGAACTATGCTCAACCCATCCTGTGATTGTAATTTCAGAAATATTTTGAGGTGTTGTAGGTATCGGGAATAAAGAGATTGCTGGTAATGTAGTGTCTCTAGTTATTACTATATTCAATTCACCCCAATTGCCTGCTAAATCTCTCGCCTTAATGATAAATTCATTTTCTCCCTCATTTACAAGATCTAGGATTAATGATGCATTGTAAGATTCTGGAATCAAAAGTTGATTTAATTTCAAAGTTGATAATTCGCTTAAATCAAGTTTCAATTCAATTTGAGTCTGATTTGTTAAATTTAAATAAGGCAAATTCAGAGGAGAAATTACAGGTTCAGTATGATCATGAATTAAATAAGCTGATGTATGATTAAACAATCCATGTGAATCTATAATTTTTGCATCGAAAAAGTGCATTCCTTCAATTGCGTCTTGACTAAAATTTAACCATGCTTCCCGAATAAGTCCTCCATAATCTGGAAATTGGTCATTATTGTAAATTGCTAAAATTTCATTACTTCCTAAAGGAATATCATATACCCTTACGTCATCAATTGAGCCAGCAAAATATGAATTGCCGGCTCTGTTCACTCCTAATTTGTATAAATTGAAATTGTTGACATCTGAAGCATCTATAGATGCTGTGTTAGCAAGCAACCCATTGTAATAAATCCTAAGAGTTGACGGACCTGTTGGAACTCCATTGATTTTGCTCCCAGAAAGAGTTGCAGCAAGATGTACCCAAGAAGTATCATCCACTGGCCCCATGTCATATCTAGTATCACTATAAAATTGATAAGTTCCCGGATTAGAACCATCTACCATAAATTGAAATGATCTGTTATTTCCTCCAGAATTATCCATCGTAAAAATACTTGAGAAATCTGATTGCCCTAGTGAGTCTGCTTTAACCCACAAAGATACTGTAAAATCACCACCCCATTCCTCATTTGAATTCAAATCATAAATTGCATAATCGTCAATTCCATCAAAATTATAACAATATGCCCTTCTACACATTTCCCAATCAGTGCCATTGGTCCCACTTAAGCTCAAATCATAATCACTAACTAAATCTTCAATAATAGTTCCATTTGCTTCATCAAGTGGCCACCATGAAACAAGTTCGCTTTGCCGAATAGGAATGCCAGAACCATGGAAAAGTGAACCAGAAGGCACATATTGTTTAGAAAATATATCGCTCTCCCATTTTAATTCAAGTCCAGCCCACCCAAAATTTTCAAAAAATTCCAATCTCAAATTATGATATCCTGCTGCTAAGTAAATAGTTCCTGACTCTTCTCTAATTGCATGAGTACCTATGTTTTCAACGACAACTTGGTTATTAATCCAAAGTTTTGAGCCGTCATCAGAATTAACATAAAATGTATAATTACCAGCAATATCTATCCGAACATATCCTGTATGTCTTGATGAAAACTCATCTGCAAATGAAGAACTTAAACCAGGCCAAGGTTGATTATTTGAATTAGAATAATTAATTATTGGATCTATACGAGTGAAATCAGGAACCCTTCCATTTAAATCAGGCATTCCACTTGTGTTTACACTTAATCCAGCATTATCAAAGAATTCAGCTACCAACCCTGAATTAAATCCGTTTGTAGACATTAATCCACTAGGCCCTAAGCCTGTAGGAGCGACTCCCGATTGTTGTAATACTACTTTATCAACCATTACACCATCTTCCCTCATCCAAAGATTAAATGTATACCTGCCTGGGTTTTGTATGTCAAAAGTAACCACACTTCCTGCAGCTTCATTTTTCCATTCCCAGGAAGAACCCGAAGAAATTCCCACATCACCATAAGTCAAAGGATTACCATTAAGTCCTGCATGTAATGAATCATCGTTTCCATTTTGACCTAGCATTCTAACATATACATCATAAGTACCTGGTGTATTGAAATCAATTTCATAATCTAGTCTGGGACCCTCAGTAGAATCAAATGTATTAACACCATTATTCGGTTTTGCTTCAAGATAACTTCTACCACTGTAACCTGAAACTGTTGTTTCTTCTGACCAATATGTATTCAATGCTGCACCAATTCCAATTGTGGTATTAGAAAAATCTTCAGCTTCAAATACAACAAAACCAGAATATTCTGTTAATACTGTCGTGTTTGAATCCTCAATCTGAAGCCCCAACCAGGTATTTGTCAAATCTTTCCATTCGCCATCAACACCAATTCCTTCGAATGAAAAATCATGCCACTGATTTAATTCCCATTCCGAATAATTACTACCGTTATCTGAAATTATAGTTCCATTAAACTCTAAATCGTTTAATGAAAAACCTCCACCCCTATCAAGTAAATGCAAACTAATTGGACTTGATTTATTCCGATATTCTCCATTTTGAATCTGTAAAAATTCAATTTCTGTTGGCCATTCATTCAATTGATAATTATAAGGGATCTCTACTACACCAGAATCACCTTCAAGAACTAATTCTAGAATTCCCTTCCAAACTCCTTGTTCTGGAGGCCTATTTGCAGTCAAATTGAGTGTTATTACATCTTCAGGAACCAAGCCACCCAAACGATTACTACCATTTGGAAATGATTGGTTTATTTGTGATTCATTTAATTGAATCACATCTTCAACGGTTAAATCTTCACCTTTAAGAACTTCTACTTCAATCCAAAAAGTAGTATTTACTGTAGGAACATCATATCCTTGAACAACAATAAACCAATTTCCATTTTCTGGATTTTCGATTAAAATATTCTCCCTACTTGAACCTGTTCCTGATGAGGCTTCTTGCTCTGATCCCCAATCAATAATTCCGTTTTCATTGCTATCTCTATAGACTGCCAAGTCTAAATCATCACCAAACATATTTGAATCCATTTCAATTTTTAATTCTTGAGCATCAACGATATTTATTTGCCTAATATAACTACTTGAAGACCAATCACCTGGAGTATCTTGTGTTACTGTTTCATTAAGTAAATTAAGTGGTTTTATCCAACCTACAGCTCTAACCTCTTGAACTCCTAAAGTATGTGTGCTACCAATCTGAATTTGTTCCTTAAAACCTCCCAAGTCCCAATCATCAACAACCCTTTGTAAAGGGGCACCTAAACTATCAACGTAAGAAAATGTAATATTTACAGGATTTTCATTAGTTCCCACTCCATGGAATGTTGAATGTAACAATAATTGCTTAATTCCACTTGAAGCTTCTGCTTGTAATAATTCCCGACTTTCACCAGTATATGTATTCCAGTTCCATTTTCCAGAGCCTTGGTAATCATTTACAGAACCCGACTCAACACTAAAATGTACTGGCCCATATGCCAAAGGATCTTCAATAAAGTAAGGATGTGCTTGTTCGCTTAATAGATGAGCATCTACATCAGTCCAAATATTATCATCCCAATCCACATCAATCAAGATATTTCCAGTAGAAAGGTTAGAGGGCCAATCTAAACTAATTGATTTCCAATCCCCAGATTCTTCTCTCCAACCCCAACCTTGGCCACCTTGCATCCAAGTTGAGCGGTACAAAGATTGATTTTCAACAACATCATCTAATTTCATTGAAAATAATTCACTAGGCCCTTCCATTGCAACATTTACAATTACGGGTAGTGGCCAAGAATGAGACGTGTTTGTGCCATTATTAGCTGTAATCATTACTGCTTGCTGATGCAACCCCGGATAAGCATCTAATGGTACGTCCAAATTAATTGTCACTATTTCTTCATCACCAGACAGCACATTTACATCGGGAATATTTTGAATCCATGGATTTGAAGAATACCCGAAAGTAGTAATATCTATTTCCATTTGAACCGGATCTACATTACTAGTTCTAACTTCTTCTAACCATACTGCTACTAAGATTCCTGAATCTGAATGTTCTAAGGGCATTCCCATTCTTGCTTCTGTTTGAGGAGACACATGGCCTGTTTGTGTAACCATTGTATACTCTGAACCCGATTCCCATTCACCATCATCTACTTCTCCATCTCCGT
>CETB01172320.1_pt1 | contig 10694 bp, 10 predicted proteins | sample 356381 | NCBI WGS metagenome assembly CETB01 (sample SAMEA2622545, study PRJEB7988) | marine metagenome | biome: marine biome (ENVO:00000447); feature: deep chlorophyll maximum layer (ENVO:xxxxxxxx); material: "saline water (ENVO:00002010), including plankton (ENVO:xxxxxxxx)" | depth 155 m | reverse complement strand
CATAACTTGCATCATGTAATATCAAACCCATTTCTACATTTACTGGTCCTCCAAAGTATATTTCTAGAGATGGCGTGATTTTTTCTAAACCTGTTTTTTGTAAAATTTCTGAGGCATTCTTAGGCTGCATCGGTTTATTTATAATTATACCTAAAGAACCTTCCGAATTATTTTCACACATATAAATAAGACTTTTATTAAATATAGGGTCTTTCATATGTGGCATTGATATTAGAAAATGATTAGAGAAACTTTCCATACTGATAGTAAAATTAAACATGAATAGTTCTATAAAAACAACTGAAATGAATATTTCTTATGATTTTTTTGAAGCTACCTTCATTGAAAGACCAAATAGGTTTATTACTAGGGTAAAACTCAATTCAGAAATTATTGATAGTCATTTGCCTGATCCTGGGAGATTAACTGAGTTATTAATTCCTGGTGCAAAATTATTATTAAAGGCTGAGAATTCACCTAAAAGGAAAACACAATTTTCTACACAAGCAGTTTTATTTAATAATATTATAATTTCTCTTAATACACTTATTCCAAACAAATTTGTTTCATATTTAATAAAAAATAAATCCTTATACTTTTTATCTGATTGGAGTTTTAAAAAACAGGAAATAACATATGGTCATAGTCGATTTGACTTCCAAGTTCAAAATAATAAAAAGACTATGATAATTGAGGTTAAATCTGTCACACTAGTTGAAAATAAAATCGCTAAATTCCCAGATGCTGTAACCAAAAGAGGCAAGAAGCATGTTGACCATTTAGGAGAGTTAGCATCTCAGGGAGTCAATGCCATGATTTTATTTGTCGTTCAACGTCACGATGTAAAAAAATTTAAACCCCAGTGGGATATTGACCCTCAATTTTCACAATCACTTTTAGATGCAAATAGAAAAGGGGTAAATATTCATGTTATTAAGATGAAGATGACTTATAAAGCTTTTATATACAAGGGTGAAATACCTTTTGATTTAGAAAAGAAATAAAAAAAATATTTCTTAAATTTATCTATTAATGAAAATAAAAATAATTCAATATTTAGTAATATTTCTTTTATCTGGTTGTGCTGCTATAAAAGCTCCTGGGGGTGGTCCAAAAGATACAAAAGGACCTGTTCTGATTTCAGTTACACCAGTAAATAACTCTATTAATATAGATCCAAAGCAAATAATTACTTTAACATTTGATGAACTACTTGATCCATCTTCAATTCATAATTCAATACAAACAAAGGCGAAATATAAGGCTCAAGTAAAAGGAAATAGAATTATAATTAAGCCTAATAAACAATGGGAAAAAAATAGTTTAATTGAATTTGTTTTTTTAAGAAAAATTCATGATTATCATAAAAATATTCTTACAGAGCCAATCCAATTAAGTTATAGTACAAGAAATTTTATTCCAAAAGGCTATATTAGTGGGAATATATCACAAATCAATGATGATATAGTGGAAGTGGGGTTATTTATATGGCCTTTAAATGATAGTAGTAAATTTGTTAGAAAAATTGAAGCGGAACAAGATGGATATTTTAGTTTTAATTCTGTTACTAAAAATAATTATGTAATTGCTGTAATTGAGGGTAGTTTATTTGATTTTAATAAACAAATATATAGGAATCATTACGCAATTAATTCCGATGATTTTATATCTTTAATGAATAAAGATACTGTACAAAATATTCATATGTTATTATCAGAACCTTTAGAAAAATTATCTATAACTTCTTCTGAGATGCTAAGTCAATATACTATAAATCTTCATATGAGTAATTCAAGTCAAGAAAAGTACTTTATTGATACTCTTTATGCTCCTGGAGATTCAATAAAAATAAATATGAACAAATCAAATAGATTAGAAAACTATAGATTACCAGAATATTCTTTTATTTTACCAGAGATCCTTGATACAGTCAATCCAAAATATGAAAACTATACAATTAGTAATGATTCTGTTATGATACATTTTTCTGAGCCCATTAGGATCTCAAATGATTTTGTTATTATGGATACAAGTTTAAATAAAATTAATTCTAATTTGACTATAAAAAATTCATACACAATCATCTTAACAGAATTATCTGATTCAATTAATAATTTTCTATTATTAGGGGAGTATATAAAAGATTTTAATGGAAATACTGCAAGAGATTCTATATTCAATTTATATCAAAGTGATCTATCTATTACTCCTAAAAAAGATAATACTGGTAATATTTTTGGTACTATAAATTATAAGGGAGCATATAATTTAATCGTAGAAGCTATTAATATAGATACGAATGAAAAATATTATAGTCAAACCAAAAATAATAAGTTTAATATTAATAATCTAGTCAGTGGTTTTTATAAATTATGGGCTTATGAAAATTTAAGTAAAAAAAATGATACAATTTATTTTTCTGGTGTTTGGAGCCCTTATTCTCGTTCAGCAAAATTTTCAATTCATCCTAATTTAATTGAAGTAAGAGCTCGTTGGGATATTGAAGGTGTAGAAATTAATTTTAACTAATTCGGATTAACTATATGAAATCTATATATCATCTGATTATAGCAGGTGGTTCGGGTTCTAGGTTTTGGCCTAAAAGTCGAAAGAAAAAACCAAAACAATTATTAAATCTCTTAGGTACTGAGAGTATGATACGCTTAACATACAATAGATTGGAAAAAATTTCTTCTAAGGAAAATATTTTTATCATTGCCTCTGAAAGTCTTTGTAAAAAAATACATAAAGAAATACCTAAAATACCTATCAAAAATATGATTATTGAGCCTAAAGGGAAAAATACTGCTCCTGCTATTGGCTTAGCAGCATCCCATATTCATCAAAAAGATCCTAACGCTATAATGGGTGTGTTCCCTGCAGATCATCTCATTGAAGATGATAAAAATTTTAAGGCAACAATAGACAAAGCTATAAAACTTATACTAAATGAGTCTGCTCTTGTCACTATTGGGAAAAAACCTACTTATCCATCTACTGGCTATGGTTATATTAATTTTGATTCTAAAGGAACTAATGATGAGGATGAGTATAGAGTAAATAATTTTACTGAAAAACCTGATTTAAAAACAGCAACTAAATTTTTAAATACTGGGAATTACTTTTGGAATACGGGAATATTTTTTTGGAAAACTAAAAGCATTTTATCAGCAATCAAATCCTACGTACCTGAACTTCATCAATCTCTTAATATAATTTATAAAAATATTGGTTCATCCAATTACAATCATATTTTAACTAAACAATGGAATTTGTTAAATTCAATAAGTATTGATTACGCAATACTTGAAAAATCAAATAATTTATATATGGTTAAAGCAGAGTTTAAATGGAGTGATTTAGGAACTTGGAAATCTTTATTTAACTCATTAAAAAAAAATAAAGAGAACAATCATTATCAAGGAGATGTAATCTCGCTAAATTCAAAAGGGAATCTAGTAATAAGCCCTGATCGCTTAACTGCAGTTATTGGTATACAGAATATGGCTATAATTAATCTTAATGATGTGACACTTATTGTACCGCATGAAGAATCTGAATCAATTAAAGATATTGTTAATATGTTAGAATCTTTAAATAGAAATGAATACCTCTAAAACAATTTAGCAATTTTGATTATAAAATAGCCTTGTTATAAAGGTCATATTTCTAATATTTTACGTCCCTTTAATATTCATTAAATATATTAATAAATCGTCAGGGTGATTCATTGTTCATAATTGCAGGAGGAAATAACTATGAAAAATTATTCAACAGAAAATATAATTAATATTGCCTTAACAGGCCATGCAACAACAGGTAAAACTGTGTTAGCAGAATCTATGGTTTATAATGCTGGTAAAGTTAATAAAATGGGTACTATTGATACTGGGACTACAGTTTCCGATTATAGAGAGCATGAAATACAAAATCAGCATTCTATTTCTCTCACACTATTAAATTTAGAATGGAAAGATAAAAAAATTAATCTTCTTGATGCTCCAGGATATTTAGATTTTCAAGGAGAAGTTAAGTCCGCAATGAGAGTAGCTGACCTAGCAGGCGTTGTTGTGAGTGCAACTGATGGGATCGATATTGGAACCGAGCTATGTTGCGAATATGCTGATAAAGATTTTTCTATTCCAAAATTCTTTATAATTAATATGGTAGAAAAAGATCAGGCTAATTTTGATTCAGTTCTCTCATCATTACAGGAAAGATATGGTAGAACTGTTTTCCCATTTACTCTTCCAGTAAATCAAGGTCCCGGTTTTAATCAATTAGGTGATGTGCTTAGAAAAAAAGCATTTACTTTTAAAACTGATGGAACTGGTGACTATAATGAAACAGATGCAGAAGGTGAGTTAAATCAAAAGCTTGATGATCTACATAATGAATTAATTGAATTAATTGCAGAATCTGATGAGAGTTTGATGGAAGTCTTTTTTGAAAAGGGTGAATTAAGTGAAGAAGAATTGCGTAATGGTCTACACCAAGCTCTTAAGACAAATGGTTTAATTCCTGTATTTTGTGTTTCGGGTTTAGCTAACATAGGCGTAAAAAGGATGATGGATATAATTTCTAAGTATGCACCATGCGCAGGTGATTTTGAAAAAGTTATTGGTACTAAACCTAATTCAGATGAAGAAATAACACATGGACCTTCCATAAATGATCCACTATCAGCTATTGTATTCAAAACAATTAGTGAAGAACATATAGGAGAAATGTCATTTTTTAGAGTTTACTCTGGAAGTGTTGATGTTGGCAATGATCTTCAAAATACTTCTCGAAATCAATCAGAAAAGATGCGTCAAGTGTATTTTATGAATGGTAAAAATCGAGACAATGCCCCTAAGCTTATTGCTGGAGATATTGGAGCTGCTTTGAAATTAAAAAATACCCACACTGGAGATACTTTAGCGGATCCTAAGTCTCCTATCATTTTACCAAACATAAAGTTCCCCTCACCAAATACTAATAAAGCGATAAAACCAAAGGCTAGAGGAGATGAAGAAAAAATAGCAACAGGTCTTTCTATTTTACATGAAGAAGATCCAACATTTCTTTATCGTGTTGATCCTGAACTAAAACAAACTATTGTTTCTGGTCAAGGAGAACTTCATATCGATTTAGCCTTAAAACGAATTTCATCTAGATTTAATGTTGAGTTACTAAAGGAAACCCCAAAAGTTCCATATAGAGAAACTATTACTGCTAAAGCTGATTCAAAATATAGACATAAAAAACAATCAGGCGGTTCTGGTCAATTTGCTGAGGTGTGGATGAGAATTGAACCTAATGGAAGAGGTAATGGTATTGATTTTAGTAATTCTCTTGTAGGACAAAATGTTGATAGGGGATTTGTCCCCTCTGTTGAAAAGGGTGTGAATCAAATATGTGAACAAGGGGTCATTGCAGGTTGTCAAGTTGTTGATATTAAAATAGATTTTTATGATGGGAAAATGCATCCAGTAGATTCAAATGATATGGCATTCCAAATAGCAAGCAGACATGCTTTTTCTGATGCTATTAAAACTGCTCGCCCTAAATTGCTTGAACCAATATATAAAATTCAAGTCAAAGTTCCAGATGATTATACAGGAGATGTAATGGGAGATATATCGTCTAGAAGGGGGAAAGTCCAGGGAATGGATTCTGAGGGAAATTACCAAGTTATTAATGCAGAACTACCACTAGCATGTTTACATGATTATTCAACTGCACTCAAAGCAATGTCTAGCGGCCGCGGAATGTTTTCTCAAGAATTTTCACATTATGAGGATATGCCACATAATGAAGCAGAAAAAGTAATCTCAACATGGGAAAAAGCAAGGGCTGCAGGTGAATAATAAGCTAGATTATCTATGGGCACCTTGGCGTATGGGTTATATACGCACTCCAAAAAATGAATTTGGTCCATGTATCTTTTGTGATAAAGCAACTATTGGAAAAGATGATGAAAATTTAGTTGTTCATAGATCAGAACATGCATATGTTTTAATGAATTTGTATCCTTACAATAACGGACATTTAATGGTAACTCCCTATGAACATGAAGAAAATTTTGATGCTTTAACAACTGAAGTACAAGTTGAAATGATGAACCTAATTTCTACATCAATGACTATTTTAAGGGAAAATTTAAATGCTGATGGCTTCAATTTTGGTGCTAACTTCGGTGAAGTTGCTGGAGCAGGCATAAAAGAACATCTTCATTTACATCTTGTCCCTAGGTGGATTGGTGATACTAATTTTATGCCTGTAATGAGCCATACAAAAGTAATGATAGATGGATTAAAAGAAACCCGAGAAAAACTGTCAGAAGCCTTTAGCAAAATTGGTCAATAATATTTAATTACCAAATTCTAATAATTTCTTAATCCCCTATTAAACAATAGGTTTTCTTTTATTAAAACATGATCAACATCAAAAGTTATATGATTTAAAAACTCGTAATTTTGCTTAGTTGGTTATCGTAACTGATAGGTTAGTTACACTTACTAACATCTTCTTATTCTTTTTAAGAAAACGTTTTTTCAAGACGAAGCGTCTCCTTTTGTTATCCTCTTATTTCTTTGTAATTTATGAATATGAATTTTCTATTTTTTAGTGTTTTAGGTATTTTTATTTCTATTTTTATTATATTTTGGTTAATATCTGGTAAGGGTATAATGCATGAAATAATAAATTCACAGCATAAACCATTTAAATTTGCTTTTTTGATATCTATTTTAACTTTATTTTTTTTCTATATAATAAAAATGTTATGGTACTAATCAATTATTATATTATCAAAATAATACTAAGAGATTAGTATCTATTAAATGAACACAGATCACACTATAGCAATTCTAGGCTTTAATAATCATAAAACCACCCTATCTGTTATAAAAAAAATCCGTGACATTGGATGTCAAGATACCATCTTATTTTTTGATAATGGATCTCAACCTTCATTTGAATCTTTAATAAAGGATGATAATTATATATATTATAGAAAAGAAAAAAATATTTATGTGAATCCAGCATGGAATGAAATTTTTGACTTAGTTAAAACAAAATATTTAACCCTATTAAATAATGACTGTTTTATAGAATCTGATAATTATTTTAAAGAAGTTCTGGCCCATATGGAAAAGAATGATATAGTATTATCTTCATGTAAAACAAAAAACATTTCATTCTATAATATATTTACAAAATTTCTTTATAAAATAATATTTTTACGATTTAAACTTGGTTCATTAACCTATTCTTCAGTATCAAGAAGACAAGGATGGTTAATGACAATTAATTTAAAAAAATATATGTTATTAGATTATAAAATTCCTAAATATTTAAAAATTTGGTATGGTGATGACTGGATATGGTCCCAAATTATAAAAAATAATTTGAAATATGCATTATACAAAAATCGATATGCACTACATATTAAATCTTCATCTAGTTCATTAATCCCCAATATAATTCAAGAAGATATAGATAATATTAACCAATATGGAGAATGGTATAAAGAAATAACCAATAAAATGCATAGTAAAAAATGGTACTCACGACGCAACAGGCAAATTTAGATTAATTATTTCAAAAAATAGCACAATGGCAACAAATTTAAGGACAACATTATACTCAAATGTTTTAAATTATTAGTCTTGATTGTTTATACTATAAAGAGAAATCTTCGATTCCGGTATAGCTCAGTTGGTTAGAGCAGTGGACTGTTAATCCACGTGTCCCTGGTTCGAGTCCAGGTACCGGAGCAATTTTCAGGTATAATAAAAAGATTTCCTTTTCTATTAATAGTATTTTAGAACTCTTGTAATTCATTTAATATTGAAAATCATAAATATTCTGCACTTGAACAACCAAAAGCATATTGAAATTATGGATCTAGGAGTTATTAGCTAATATCAAAGTATCTATAAAATAATAAACCTAACTGATTTAATATCCTCTATATTTGGTTGGTTTTATAAAAAAGATATTTAATTTATTATTAGATATTTATATATATCACCAGTAAAGCCAAGATATATAATGATTAAGAACTTTGCGTATACTAAACGATAATTGCCATGCTTCAGCTTTTTGATTTAAAGTGTTACCTGACTCTGGAAGAAATATATCTAGGAAAATAGGTTTTTGTAAATTAATTGAATACGATATACTGCCCCGGTTTCCTAAAATTCCAATACCTGGAGTAATAATTGTACTCTCCGAGTTAGGCGCTAATATATCATTCCAAAATGCTTTGCCATTATGAGAAATAACACAACTCAGTGAAATTGGTTTGTTAATAGGATTATTTTTATTAAATAACGTACTAAATACAAATTCATACATACGGGATCCACTAAAACCATATTTACTATCTTTAATTGGTTCATCAATATTTAGAGATATACCAGAAAATACAGGGTTTAATTTCCTTTTATAAAATGATTGTATATTAAAGTTTACTCTATAAACACCTGTACCAATACTAAAATGACGATGTTCATAGTAAGAGTCATCTTCATCTTTTAAAAAGGGACTAACTGTTAATTGATTATTTGAAGGTAAAATTACCCCACCACCTAAAAACATTCTTATACCTTCTCCGCGGCCTTCATTAAATAAAAGAAATTTTAAATTTAGCTTAGTATCTCCTAGAAGCCCTCCCTCTGCATTAGTAAAATTAGAATGTGAACCTTCCTCTCTATGATGAACTGAAATTTCATCTCTATGCCAACCCATATGTCTATGGCCAATATATTGTTCGAAAGTTAAATTCCACCAAGGCGAAAGCCCTATTGTAATTTTTGGTAATAAAATATAAGTTACTAAGGAGCCTTCATGCTCAAACGGTTCAGATTCGTCGATCTGATCATGTTTCCATTCTATATTTTGATAATAAGAATCTAGAGTAAGCATTATTTCTCCAGCACCCAATCCTACTCCATTATCTGCACCACCAACTGGTAGCGATGGATTAGCTCACATTGCTCATTGTCCTATTAAAGGGAACAATAATAATAAACTAAATAGTATTTTATAAGTTAGCTTCATTTATAATAAAAATTAACAAGAAAATTTAGGTATTAAAACAAACTAAATATTGATAAAACTATACTTTTATATTCTTTATATAAATCTTTCTTAATATCGATTTTTTACATAAATTGTAGAGAAAAATTTATGTTTGAAAATATTAGGAAAGATTATTAACTATGAAGCCAGTACAAAATTGGTTAGCAGAATATGCTGAAAGCCATCAAAACCCTATAAATATAATGATACATTGGATTTGTGTACCATTAATTATGCTTAGTATTATTGGATTGTTAGCTAATATTAACATTCCATTTTCAGATGATTATCCTAGTTTTAATCATGCTGGATTTTTGCTCATTATTTTAGGATTTATATATTATTTTTTTCTATCTAAAACATTATTACTTGGTATGATCCCTATTAGTTTCACTATGCTTAAAATTATTCAAGAATTATCCACACTGAGTTACCCTTTATGGCTGATTTCTCTAATAATATTTATTGTTTCTTGGATAGGCCAATTTTATGGTCATAAAATTGAGGGGAAAAAACCTTCTTTTTTTAAGGATATACAATTTCTAATGATTGGCCCACTCTGGTTATTAAGTAAATTATATAAAAAGTTAGGAATATCTATTTAATATACCATGAATATCTCATATTATATTTATCCTGCCTTGAATCTGTACATAAGAATATTTTTTTTTCTAATAATGTTTAGCTGTTCTGGAAATGAAATTTGTGTTCCAAAAATTGTAAATATTTGTGGTATTGATAAAGAATCTTTTTATGCATGTTATAGTGATATATCAAATGGAGCATGTACTGGTGCTGCCGTTGGATATACAAAATTATTTTATGGAAATGAAAAAAATTGTGACGAATTTTGTGCAGAATATGAGGACCAAAATAATCAGTGTATAATTGATGGTGGTAATTAATATTTTTATATAAATATGGAAAAAAAATCTATTGACCTTAACATTGAAAAAAAATTGGCGGCCCAAAGAAAAAATATTATAGAACTTGAAAATGAACTTGATTATACAAAAGAACAATTAGAAAAATATAAAGAAACAAACCAAATTTTAAATAAAAATGTTGATTTATTTCGTAAACAATTAGAAGATCTTGAAGCAGAATTAAGAAAGTATAAAACAACTAAAAACATAGGTGATATTGAGGGTTTTTAAATTATAGTAATCTATAAAAAAATAATTTATTTATTATACATTTGTTGTATTTTTTTACTGATGAGTTGCAATTCAGGGAAAAAAGGATGTATTGATAGAATCGCCTGCAATTATGATAAAGATGCAATAATTAATGATGGAAGTTGCTATTATTGTTTTAGGAATAATTGTAGTAGGTTTCCTAAACATATACGTGATTGCAATGGAAATTGTATTTCTGGCAAAAAAGTAAAGGGTACTTGTGAGCCCTTAGAATCTGTTGTTGATATAGATGGAAATCGATACTTAACTGTCGAGATTGGACGGCAAATATGGATGAAAGAGAACTTGAAAGTTACTAAATATCGTAATGGAGATAATATTATGACCGGCTTTCCTGATAACGATTGGGCCAATTTAGATACAGGGGCCTATGCAGTCTATAATGATGATATAGGGAATTTTAATATTTACGGAAATTTATAT
>CETB01047295.1_pt1 | contig 10702 bp, 8 predicted proteins | sample 356381 | NCBI WGS metagenome assembly CETB01 (sample SAMEA2622545, study PRJEB7988) | marine metagenome | biome: marine biome (ENVO:00000447); feature: deep chlorophyll maximum layer (ENVO:xxxxxxxx); material: "saline water (ENVO:00002010), including plankton (ENVO:xxxxxxxx)" | depth 155 m | reverse complement strand
ATTTCGCAAGCAGATATGGTTATAACAACTGCTCTCATACCAGGTAGGCCCGCTCCTGTCCTAATACCTGCTTCAATGGTAAAAAATATGAAAGCTGGCTCAGTAATTATGGATCTTGCTTCTGAAAACGGTGGAAATTGCGAACTAACCAAAAGAGATGATATTATTGAAGTAAATCAAGTTATCATTGATGGTACATCTAATTTACCTGCTACAATGCCTTTTCACGCATCCGAGCTGTATGCAAAAAATGTAGCCTCATTTGTTACACACTTAGTTAGTGAAAATACAATCAACTTAGACCTCGAGGATGAAATTATTTCTGGTGCCATGTTTACACACAAAGGTGAGATAACTCACAAACCTACTTTTGAGGCAATAAAACAACTAAGTGCACAATAATGGATATTAGTACTCTAACAGTTTTTATTTTGGCAATTTTTGTTGGATTCGAAATCATCACAAAAGTTCCACCAACTCTCCACACTCCATTAATGAGTGGATCAAATGCAATATCTGGCATAGCTGTTGTTGGGGCTATTATTGCCACAAAAATTGGCGGAGAATGGGGAACGTGGATTGGATTTGTAGCTGTAATATTTGCTACAATAAATGTGGTGGGTGGATTCCTAGTAACAAATAGAATGCTAAAAATGTTCAAACGAAAATAGGTATTTGATTGGATATTCCTAATATTTCCTACCTTGCGGCCTCAATACTTTTTATCCTTGGGATAAAAAGACTCAGTCATCCAAAAACTGCCCAAAACGGAAACTTTTTGGCCGCACTAGGTATGCTCATCGCAATCTTGGCAACCGTGAGCACAGAAACTTTAATAAACCTTGAACTGATTATTATTGGCATTATCATAGGCTCAATCGTTGGAGCTACTTTTGCTGTTAAGGTTGAAATGACCCAAATGCCTCAAATGGTGGCCATCTTTAACGGCTTTGGAGGTGGTGCATCCGCACTTGTTGCCGCCGCCGAGTTCCTAAACCCGAGCAAACCGTTGGTTAACTTTGATATGGGAACAATTATGTTTTCAGTTTTTGTTGGCGCTCTGACTCTTACTGGAAGTTTCATAGCTTTTGGAAAGCTTCAGGGGTTCATTAGCGGAAAACCTATTACATTTCCTGGTCAGCAATTTATAAATGCCACATTAGCTTTATTACTTTTATTTCTAAGCTTCAAAATGATTTCTAACAATTCAATAATTTTACCAGAACAAGAAACTGATTTTACATTTTTTTATTACATAATCGCTATATCTGCGCTGATGGGAATATTGTTAACCATTCCAATTGGTGGAGCAGATATGCCCGTTGTAATATCGCTCCTGAATTCTTATTCTGGTATCGCAGCGGCTGCTACGGGATTTGTATTAGAAAATAATGGACTAATTATCGCTGGGTCGTTAGTTGGAGCATCAGGAATTATACTAACAACTATTATGTGTAAAGGAATGAACCGATCTCTCACGAATGTTATATTTGGAGCTATGGGATCTGATGATAGTGAGGCCTCACAAGCCGATGACAGACAAGTTCAAGTAAAGAGTTACTCCACTGAGGAGGCAGCGATGATATTTGACGCAGCAGAAAAAATTATTGTAGTTCCTGGTTATGGACTGGCCGTTGCTCAGGCACAACATGCAGTCAGAGAAGTAGCAGAATTTCTCCAATCAAAAGAGAAAGAAGTGTTGTACGCCATACACCCTGTTGCAGGCAGAATGCCCGGACACATGAACGTACTCCTCGCAGAGGCAAATATTCCGTACGAGCAATTAAAAGATTTGGACGAAATTAACCCCGAATTTGAAGATTGTGATGTTGCACTGATTCTTGGCGCAAACGATGTTGTAAATCCTGCTGCAAGGCACAATACATCTTCTCCAATATTTGGTATGCCTATTCTTGATGTAGATAAATCAAGAACAGTCATGATTAATAAAAGAACAATGAACCCAGGATTTGCTGGCATCCAGAATGAATTATTTGGCTATGATAACTCCATAATGATTTTTGGGGATGCCAAAGAAATGCTGCAACAACTTTTAAAAGATCTCAAAGAACTCTAGGTTGTTTCAAACACCATCATTGCTTTTCACACGAACATAACTTGAGTACAACCCAAGGGAAATGTACTTAGTACAAACTGCTTCAGCATAATCCTCGGAAAAAAACTTTCCAACCTTAAATACTTCTCCTCCTCTGTCTTTCACTGATTCCAGCCCCGGCAGCAATTCATTTATTGCACGTATTTGATGATCTCCTTGCGGTACAATATTTACTTCAAACATATCTACTGACCCACCTTTCTCTTTATTAACATAATGAGAGATCATGCCACTAAATTCTGAAATAGCCATTGCCTCTTCTCTTGTCACTTCTTCATCAGCTTCTGCCATTCGGTTTATTAAATCTGTGAGACCTTTAGCGATTTCTACATCAGGTTTTTCATCAAGATAGGATTTAAATAAAGACTTCAATTCAACTAGGTTTGTTACCCCATCTGGTTTTCCAGTTTTCAAATCAGGGATATCTATATTCCACTTTGTTGCAAATTCATTGATCAAATCAATTTCTTCCTGTGCGACATCATCATCTATCGCAGCAAGCTTAATTAAAATATCAATAATTTTTTTTGCACCATGAGGACGAAGCATGGCACTAATTAAATCTGTTGATTCCCCTTTCTCTGCAGATATTGCACTGAGCAACAAACTCAAGATACCTTTTCCTTTATTTTGGTCAATAAAATATCCAATGCTTATCAATGAAAACATTGTTGCGAGAACCAATCCGATTAATGATTTAATAGCGGCAGGATAGTCTTGAGTAACAAATAAACTATTTAATAAAAAAGGAAACAAAACAGCAAATCCAAGTAAGGACGCAACTATTGAGATACTATTGGCAACCTCCTCTATTTTTCTTCTTTTCCAAAGTTTATTTATTTTTAAATACGCTTGAATGAAAGATGTTAAGAGTGCACTCCCCAGCAGAACGGCAAGTAATTTGTTCAAAAAACCTGGCCTTTCGACCAATGTAAAACTCATCAATGGGGCTCCATCTTCATAAATGATACTAAATTTATCCTCATGATCAATTTTGAGAAAGGAATAATTATTGTCTGTGTCAGAATTTCGTGGAACAAAATTTTTTCTTAAAAAAAGGTTGTCCGCTTTTAACTTAAAAATCGAAATCTCGCCAGCTTTTGTACTTATGAATATTTGTTCAGACTCATAATTAACCTCAACAGTGTCCAATCTCTTCGATTCAACATAATACCCATTATTCAAAACAATTTTCGAATTGGGAAACACAACTGAAAATAGTGGTAATAAGATTAAAATGTTTCTAGTCATGGAACTGGTGAGGTTGTGATTTAATTTTATTTTCAATAAAAAATTTAGTTTAATCTATGAGGTGGTAAGAAATATTTTACCTGCCCATTTTTTTTGAAAACCAGTTTTTCATTTGTCAATGATAGTTCATTGTTTGATGAATTTCTGTAGTTATCAATGCTTAATAAATCAGGTTTAATAACCACTTCAGAGAATCGCCTATCTTTTATTTGGATTGTCCCGGGATAAATATTTGTAATTCCAGAATCATCTTTTAGAGTAATCGATTTTACTACAATGTGCTCAAATTTTGTTTGCTTTACATTAACAGTTCTTGCCGAAATAAACAAAAAACTACTGATTGTTAATAAAATACCAGTGGTAAGTCCAATTTTATAGTCATTCATCATTAACTCCATTCTAAAAATATTCAAATACAATTGTCACATTCACTCTGTAGGATTGAATATAATAATTAAGGTCAATTAAAATTTGTATCAGTATATTTTTTCTTTTTTAAGCATTTTTCCTTTTGCGTAAATGATATTTTGGATATGGCTGCCCTCCTCATCATAAATTTTCCAGACTCCATCACGCTTTCCATCATTCAAAATTCCCTCTTCTTTTATAAAACCATTATCAAAATAATTAGTTACAGGACCAACTAGTTCAGAGTTATTTTTATTTACAATTTCTCCGGATAAATATTGAGTTGTTCTGATAATTTTTCCATTTTTATTATAAAGCAACCACTCACCATCTCTTTTTCCATTTTTTTTCATTCCTTTTTCTTTAATTCGCCCATTGTCATGGTAGGAAACAAATGGCTTTACCTTTCCCGGACTTTGCTCATGGACAATCTTTCCTTTATCATATATTTTTATTTTAGTTAGTTTTCCTCTTGTGTCGAACTCTCTCCATTCTCCATTCTTTTTACCTTTAGAGTATTTCCCTTGCTCTTTAATTCTTCCATTATCATGGTAGGTTACTGCTGTTCCTTCTCTGAGCTTTGGAGTATCTTTTCCAATTTTTGAAACAGTTTTGATTATTTTACCATTTGAATAGGTTGTAGATGTTGTGTGAATTCCCCTTGTGTTAAAGAATTTCCAAACACCATCTCTTTTCTGATTATTAATAATTCCTGAGGCCTTAACTCTTCCATTGTCATGGTATAAGGTTATTTCTTCAATTGCGCCAGGGTTCTTTTGGCTTACTATATCTCCAAAGTCATAAGTAGTAATTTTGATTAACTTACCTTTTAAATCATATTCTTTCCACTCGCCATCTCTTACCCCGGCGTTGGTTCTTCCCTGAAGCATTACTCGTCCATTTGCATGATAGATAATTGAATCGCGGACCGCACCTGGGTTTTCTACTTTTATAACTTTCCCTTTGGAAAATGTGACTATCTTTGTTAACTGACCCCTTGTATTATACTCTTTCCAATCACCATGTTTTTCTCCTGATAAATATATTCCTTTTTGTTTTATTCTCCCATTATCATAATAATCGACGTATTCCCCTTCAAGCTTGGTACTTTTTTTCATTTGTTGTGCTTTGTATGCAATGTTTTTCAAGTATGTTTTGACTACTTTTTCATTTTCTGAAACATTTATTATATCATTCGAATTAAACTCGCGTTCTGCGCTTGATTTCAATTGACTAAAAAACTTTTGGTTGTTTTTTTCATTTATTTCAATTCTAGCGATGTCAAATGACTTATTGATTTCATCTAAATACAACCTATATTTTTTCACACGGTTATCAACCTTGACCATTTCATTATTTTTTTTAGATAAATTTTTAAAGCTTTTCTTAAATTTTGAAAACTGATTCTCTGAAACATTAAAACCCGAAAGATTAAAATTTCTTTTTATTATGGATATGTATAAATCAAAAATTTGATCATCATCTAAACTAATTTTCGAATAATCAGATCTAATCGATTTTGCCAGGCGCACATACTCTACACCTCGTATTTCATTGGATAATCGCTGACATACATAGACAAACTTTTGTTGAAGTGTTTTACTAAACCTAAAAGATAATCCATATGTTATTTTATTGGACTGTGCCACCTCCGGTCTAGCAGCATGATTAACCATTTTTGCAACATCAGCAGCATCTAGATAGGAATCAGCAAGAACAGTTCCGTCAGGACCAATCAAAGTAACACGAATATCAGAAGTTTTTCCAAATGTTTCAGCTGCAAGTTGAATCCCACTTTTTGAGTTCTTCACATATTCAACAAAGGATGAAATCTCTAGCTTTAATTCATCAGCAATGTCTTGACTTTTTAAATCTAGTTTTGTGACATAATTCTTTATGAGCTTTTCATTTTCCTCAATACTAGTATCAATATTTTTAGCTTCTAATCTTTTTTTCAATCTTTGTACAAATAAATTAATGAAATTTTTCTTCTGCGATGAACTCAGGTTTACCTCCGATTGTTCAAGAGCTTCAATTAGCTCCTTCTCATAAACCCTCAAGGTCCTTTGTTCTTTTATTTCATCAATTGCTTTTGAAAATCTAACATAGATACGGCGATCATCATTATCCTCCTCGTATGCATATGCAACATATAAAAACTTCTCATTTAGAGTGCTACTATATCGAGTGGCAACTCCATATTCCATTGATTTTGCTGCAATTATTTCTGGTCGATTACCGTGATTTTCCATTTCAGCAATATTGTTTTGTTCTAGATGCGATTCAGCAAGAACTACACCACTATTATCAATTAAAGTAATTCTTGAATCTGAAGCAGATCTGTAGAGTTGTACGCCATTTTGTAATGAGCCTTCATCATTATTCATATGAAAAATAAAATTTTGTATTTCATTCTTTAAAAAATTCGTCTCCTCCTCTATTAACAAAGCACTAATTTCTATGTCAGACTCTGAAATTTGAGATTGGAAATTGATTTTTAGATCAATTTCCTGCTGGTTAGTAACTTTTACCCCAATTTGCTCCAATGTGTTAGTTATTTCACCTTGGTAAACATTATCTAGCTCGCTTCGTGTAATTGCTGCTACATTTTCAACTTTGTTTTTCGTTGAGGGGAATATTACTTCAATTTCGGTCCATACCGGTACAGGCTCTCCATTAAACATTGCGGGAATAAAAGTAGTTTCTTCAATTGCTTTAATCGCAGCTTTATCCAAAACATCATTTTCACTACTTTTAAGCAATTTTGGGATACTTACCTTTCCAAGTTTATCCACAAAAAATTGAACAACTACTTCAGCGCCAGGATGTTCAATATCTACAAAAGGTGCAATAGAAGATTTTGGAATGGGAGCTGTATCAAATTTATTGTACTCATTGATTTTTTGTTCTGTTTTTTTAGAATCACTTGAACAGCCAATAATAAAAAGAACAACAGTTAATAAACAGTTTAGATATTTCAATTTAATTTCCGTGTGTTTTGTAATTTTTAAGTGTGCAATATTATAATTTAAAAACTATTTAACAAACCTACATCAATATCATGCAAAATCAATTCTTCGAAAAAATTAAAAAGCAACACTTAGTTAGAACGATAAAATAAAAACTTAAATATGCTAAAATTTATCCCATTTCTGGTGCCCATCATATTTGGCGTAATAATATTTAGTATTATATATAGAGTTGTTAAAATGAATAAAGTTCAAGAACCTTATGTGGGAGCAGCTGATAAAATTTTAAAAATTTTACGCGGAAAAATGAAAAAAAGATCCCGTCTAAGCAACTTGAAAGATTAAAGTTTGTTCTATTTACATAGAACTGTCTTGCTTAATGATGTCTCCAACAAGATAAAAAATAGTTCTAGTTAATTTACCTTTATCATTATAAAACTTCCATTTCCCATCTTTTTTTCCCATGTAGGTTTGTCCCTGTTCCTTGATACGCCCATTTTCATGATAGGACACAAATTCCTCAAGCTTTGTAGCATCTTTTTCGATAATTACTTTTCCATTCTGGTACATTATTATTTTTGATAAGTTGCCCTTGTTATTGTACATCATCCACTCTCCATCTCTTTCATCTTTATTAGTCATGCCTCTTTCTTTTATTCTACCATTATCGTGATAAGAAACAAATTCCTGTATATCAGTTGGGTTCTCGACGGTAACTACCTCCCCCATGAGGTAGTGGATTGTTTTTGTTAGTTGTCCTGCCTCATTGTAAAACTTCCATTTTCCGTCACGCTGTCCATGGAAAGTTTTACCTTCTTCTTTTATTCGACCATTTGCATGATAATCAATAAAGTCTGCAGTTATATCTGCACCCCTTTCAATAATCAACTCGCCAAAATCAAAGTATGCAGTTTTTTCAAGATCTCCTCTTTCATTATATATTTTCCACTCTCCATCTCTTTCACCATTATTTAAAATTCCCTCTGATTTAACTCGACCATTTTCATGAAAGGTAGCATATTTTCTCATAGCCCCCGGCTTCTTGAGCTCTGATATTTTCCCTGAAGAGTAGATCTCTAATTGAAGAACCTGACCCCTAGAATTATACGACCTCCAGGAACCATCCTTTTCGCCATCTTTGTAATTTCCTTTTTCTTTAATCATACCATTAGGGTGAAATGTTACATAAGGACCATCATTAAATTTTTGTTTTGGTTTTATCTTTTTTCCTTTTTTTAATGGATCTTTTTTGTTTGTTTTTAGAGCGAAATTTTCATTTTGAGGCGTACCATCATCTGACCAGTAACTCCATTTCCCAATAGGCTTTCCTCCTTTATTTTTACCAGACTTCTTCTTTTGTCCATTTGGCCACCATACTATAGTTTTTCCTTCACGTTTCCCATTTGCATAAATTATTTCTTGCCGCTTTTGCCCATTATCGTACCAATAAGTATAGAGCCCTTGTCTTTTTCCATTCTTAAAACTACCTTCCTCCCTCCTTTGACCATTCTCATTCCAGTATGTAAAATAGCCATTTGGTTTACCCTCTGAGTAGAAACCAGATTCTTTTTTCTGTCCACCCTGGTACCAAATTGAGCTAGATCCATTTAACTTACCCGATAAATAGGTGTGCTCATATTTTTTCTGCCCATTTTCAAACCATGTGCTGTGGACACCATACTTTTTTTCATTGGAAATGTAATATTGTTCTTTTTTCTGTCCATTTTCAAACCATATGCTTACTGAACCATTGGGTTCTCCATTTGAATAAACTCTCTCATCTTTTTTATTTCCATTTGGCCACCAAGTGATTGAGGATCCACTGATCTTACCTTTTGAATAGGTAATCTCTTTTAATAAAATACCATCTGATTGCCAATTTTTATAGACACCATCTAATTCACCCATGATATAGGATGTTTCTTCTTTTTTAAAGTGATTCTGATTTGGTGATCCGAAAGGACCATTCAATTTCGCTAGATTCTTTTTCTCAGGTTCATTATTTTCAAAATTGTTCCACCAAGTCGTGCTATGTCCATGCAGTGTGTCATTTAAATAATTTCTTTGTTTCAAGAGCTTTCCATTCATAGACCAGCTTTTGTATTCACCATTCAATTTTCCTTGATTATAATTTGCTTCTTCCTTAATTCTTCCATTTTCATACCAAGACTTTCTTGGGCCATGTAATTCTCCATTCAGGTACGAAATTTCTTGCTGTTTTTTACCGTTGTCATAGAAAGAAATATTTAATCCATTCTTTTTACCATTACTATATAAACCTTGTTCAATCTTTTGGCCTTTGTTGCTCCAAAAGGTGTATTTCCCATCTTTTATACCATTTTTATACCTTATTTCCTCCTTTGCTTTACCATTTTCAAACCAGTATACATATTTCCCATCCCAATTTCCTTTTCGCAACATAACTTTCATTTGTTGCTTTCCTGATGGGTACCAAGATTTATAATACCCATTTTCAAGACCCTTTTTATATACTTTTTCCCAATGCTTTTCCCCATTGTTGTACAACTCAAATACCTTCCCGCTATAAGGTTTTTCTGAAAAAGGCATGTATTTAAGCCCACCATATTCTAACAAATGATTTACATTTACTTTATGTTGGGACCAACTGATAGATATGAGTAGGATGTATGTCCAGTTTTTTATTTTTGATATCATTGCGAAATTCCTCGAAATCAAAATTTAATTATAATAAACGTAAAAAGAAGGTTATTTTTCAGAAGGTAATAGACCTAATGATATCTCCATTTTGGTAATATTCTTCAAAAACCTTATTGCCGAAATCATCATAACCTCTCCAGATACCGTGCTTACCCCATTGTTCATATGCGCCCTCTAAAACTTTAACCCCTTGATCACTCCATTCAGTATATAGTCCTGTGAAGAATTTACCTTCTTTCTTAACTCCTTCACTTTTTTTCTGACCATTCTCATACCATGCAACCCATAAACCATCTTCTAAACCATTAATATAGTTACCGGCCCATAGTTTTGTTCCATTACTTCTAAACGTAGTCCATTCACCATTTAGTTTATCTTTAAAGTAATGACTTTGCAGTACAAGATATCCAGACTCCGACCACTCTTTCCATATACCGTGCTTACTACCCTTGAGGTAACTACCCTCAAATCTTTTGTTACCATCTTTATAAAATTCCGTATATCTTCCGTTTTTTTGGTTCTCTTCATATTCAGTTTTGCTCATCTTATTTCCTTCCATGTCCCATTTAGTCCATACACTATCTTTTTCCCAACTTTTATAGAAACCTTTTATCTGGATAATACCATTCTTGTACCATTCAATGTACTTACCCTTTGAAAGTTTATTATTTCTGTAAAATCCTGTTCTTTCTTTTTGACCATTTTCATACCAGAAATTCCACTCCCCACTCTTTTCGCCATTTTCGTAACTTCCCTCAAATTGTTTTTGTCCATTCGGAAACCATTTTATCCATTTGCCATCCTTTTTCCCATCAACCCAATTTTCGATTCCTTTTTTTTGTCCTGAGTCATACCATGAGTAAAAATATCCACTTTTTAAGTTAGGTAAAAAGTTTCTCTCTTCCATTTTTTGACCATTTTCGTACCACTTTAAGTAGACTTGTTTTTCGCTCTTGATTTTTCCATTTTCATAAAAAATAGACTCTGTAACATTACCGTTGTCATCAAGTGAAAAAACTTCTCCAGTGTAGGGTAACTTTGATGTAGGAACATAAATTAAACCGTTTTTATTTTGAACATATTTTTTATTCCAACTCGACTTGGCATTCAGGTCATGGTAGCTGATAAAGAAAATAATGATACTTTTTATGAAAACTTTCATTCCTTTTAAAAAATTCTGCGATTCAGAGTGATGTAATATTTTTTAGGTTTAAAGCTTTTTTATTTCTGTACATTTTTTAACCCAGCGATCATACTTCACCTTTTTATTTACAAAATA
>CETB01135559.1_pt1 | contig 10707 bp, 7 predicted proteins | sample 356381 | NCBI WGS metagenome assembly CETB01 (sample SAMEA2622545, study PRJEB7988) | marine metagenome | biome: marine biome (ENVO:00000447); feature: deep chlorophyll maximum layer (ENVO:xxxxxxxx); material: "saline water (ENVO:00002010), including plankton (ENVO:xxxxxxxx)" | depth 155 m | reverse complement strand
TCTCCACACACATCGCTATACCCATTCCTCCACCAATACACAATGTGACCAAACCTCTTTTTGCGTCTCTTTTCAACATTTCGTGGATAAGTGTGACAAAAACTCTCGTTCCCGAAGCACCTATTGGATGACCTAAAGCTATCGCCCCTCCATTAACATTAATCTTTTCCAAAGGTAAAGATAACACATTTGCTACAGCGCAGGTTTGTGCCGCAAAAGCTTCGTTTACCTCTATTAGATCTAAATCTTTTGAACCCCAACCTGCAATCTCTAAAGCTTTTTTTGATGATGGTATAGGACCAGTTCCCATAACGGATGGATCTACCCCACATGATGCCCAAGATTTAATTTCTGCAAGTGGATTGATGCCTCTTTTATTGGCTTCAGCTTTTGACATTAGTATAACTGCCGCCGCACCATCATTTATACCTGAGGCATTACCCGCAGTAACAGTGCCATCTTTTTTAAATACAGTTTTTAGTTTCCTTAAAACATCTAATGAGATTCCTTCTCTAGGATGTTCATCTTTTTTGAAAATAGAAACTTTATTTTTTGATTTTATTTCGAAAGGAATTATTTCATTTTCAAATCTATTCTCTTTTTGTGCTCTTAGAGCTTTATTTTGAGAGTTTAGGGCAAATTCATCTTGATCTTTTCTAGTAATCTGAAATTTTTCAGCTACATTTTCTGCAGTAATGCCCATATGATAACCATTAAATGCGTCCCATAATCCATCTTTAATCAATGTATCAATTAACTCAGACTCTTTTAATTTTTTTCCATTCCTTAAGAGAGCAACATATGGCGCTTGAGACATACTTTCTTGTCCTCCTGCAACGACAATTTTAGAATTATTTGATAATATCGACTGAAAGCCAGAAACAATAGATCTTAAACCTGAACCACATACTTGGTTCACTAAGAAAGAAGGTGTTTCTTTTGGTATTCCCGAGTCCATAGCTGCTTGACGACCTGGGTTCTGTCCAGTTCCACCAGTTAAAACTTGTCCCATAATTACTTCATCCACATCTGTCGGTTTCAAATTTGATTTTTTAATTGCACTTGATATCGCCCTCGAACCCAATTTGTAAGCCGGTATATCTTTTAAAGATTTCCCCAAAGACCCAATTGCTGTTCTTACCGCAGACGTAATAACTATTGAATTATCACTCATATAATTAATATAGATTTAAACTCTTTAATTACAATAGTTTCTTTGGTATCTCAGAAACATGCGCCTGTAGCTCAACTGGATAGAGCGCTTGGCTACGGACCAGGAGGTTCTGGGTTCAAATCCTAGCAGGCGCACCAAACTATGCTTAATAAAAACAAATATATTTTAACAACTTTATTTTTAGGAACGATAATTAGTAGATTGTTTTCCATTTACTTTTTTGGAGACTCTAATTTAGATAATGAATGGGGAATAATTTTATTAAATTGGGAAAAGGAGGGTGTTTTTGGATACAGAATTATCGAAGGTCAAATTGTACCAAATATATTTATGCCACCTCTTTACGCTTTATTTCTAGCCTTAATAAATTATTTTATAAATGATATTGAGATTTTACCTAAAGTTGTATTGTACATTCAATTAATATTATCAACTATTTCCGTTTTTATTATTTATAGAATATTAACCCAATTATTTTCAAAACGAGTTGTTTTTTTATCGTCATTTGTTTTTTCTTTTTTTCCACTAAATGTTTATTCTGTAAGTCAAATCTCATCTATAACTTTACAAGTATTTCTATTATCAATTTTTTTTTATTTTATAATTAGTTTTGACAGATCAAAAAAAAATAAATATTTAATTGGTTTTTCAGCTTCATCATCTTTACTTATACTTTTGAGAGCAGAGTTCATTTTATTTTTTATTTTTTCTTTAGTTTTTATTTATTCATCAAAAAAGAATTTAAAGAATCTTTTTATTGCATCATTAATAACCTTAGTTTTAATATCTCCATATATGATTAGAAATTATATAATTTTTGATAAAATCGTTATTACTCAATCCTTTGGTTATAATTTATGGAAAGGAAACAATGAGAATTTAAAAGTAGATGGTTATTATCTGCAATTAAATCCCGAATTAAATAAAAAAATTAACGAAATTGGTTATGATATAAAATATGACTTATTAGTAGACAAGGTTTATGAAAAAGAGGCAATAAAATTTATAAAAAATAATCCTAGTGAAATAATCAAATTATACTTTAAAAAAATCTTTGCCTTTTTATTCGTAGATCTTAATTCTAGTTATCCGCAATATTATAATTTTGCCCATTTAATGCCAAAAATACTTATAACTCTCACAACGTTTTTTGGTATTTATTTTGGTATACGGAACAGAATTTTTAATTATTTTTCTTCTTACTACTTTTTAAATCTATTTCTTCTTTCCACATTCTTTATATTGCCTCGATACAGTCTTGCAATTCTACCTTGTCAAATAATATTAAGCGCTGTATTTTTTGAGAGAATATTAAGAAGATTTTAATTTTTAATTATTCTTATTCATTAATCCTACAATAAAAGAAATAAATAAAAAAATAATTATCGAGTTTCCTGTTGTAAAAAAACTACCTGACGATTTTATTGGAAAAGCTTCTATAAAAAAAATATAAAAAAAAGGAGTAGAAATTAATTTATGGTTATAATTATTAAATTTAAAACAAAAATCATAAATTATTTTTAGAAATATAAAAATAATTATAAATAAACCTACGACACCAATTTCTGTGATTATTTCTAAATAATAGTTGTGAGGATGAGTATTACAATTGGGCCTTGTTATTTTATCATTTAAAATACTTTTTTCCGTTCCATAGCCACCTCTTTTAGGGCACAAATGTCTATAGGATTTTATACCACCACCAATTACTGGATTCATTTTCCAAGTTAGATAGAAAGTATCAAATTCCTGAAGATGCTCTGGAAATTGGTAATTACCTTTTTCGGCCTGACCTAACAGTCTTTGTTTATAGGCATCTGCAATGTCAATTGAATAATTTACAAAAGCTTTGTATTGAATTGATATATCTTTATTAAGAGAAAAAATTGATCCAAAAATTAAAGAAAGGAATAAAGCTATATATATTAAATTTTTTCTTAGAGTTTTTGTTGTAAGTAGAATTATAAAATTCGTCATCACAAATAGTGCAAACGGCATTCTATTTCCAGCTAAAAATAAGCCAGTTATTGTAATTGTAAACAAGAAACATAATAAAAAAATTAATATAAATTTTTTTTCAAATTTAAAAAAAATTGGGAAAAAGTACAAAAGAAAAAATGAAAATCTTTGTATAAAACTTCCTGCTATAGCTTCTTCATAAAATAATCCGGTATTTTTACTTCCAAAAGGACTTACATAACCAAAAATATTTGTACCAGTAAGGAACTGATAAATAACATCAATAGAAAACAAAAAAATAGCTAAAGAATAAATAAAATAGATTGTTTTAAAATTAATTAAATTTTCTTTTACTAATATTCTTACTGTTAGATATAGAAACAAGTACCTCAAGTACATAATAGATTTTACAAAAGTTGTAAAATCCCCTTCTTTGCTTTCAACAAGATAATTCTCAATGGAATTGTATGTAGAAGTAAATACAATAAATAGAAATAGAAAAGTTATAGTTTTATCGATAAATTCAAATTTAATTCTTGCGCCATTTAAAAATAAATAAAATCCCAGAGCTATAATTAACAAAATGTTTAAATTAAGAAATAAATTTCCTAAAATATAACTCAATGGAACAGCAGATATAATAATCGAATATAATGTGATAAAATTTTTATTCTGATAGTTTATTTTTTTAGCTATTGATAAGTTCATCTAGAATATTCTTAGTAGAAAATTTTTGCTTCCATTTTGGGTAGTGTTCTTTAAATTTTTTCATATTAGTAATATACCAAATATGATCTCCGACTCTATTAACCTTGCTATAAATCTTTTTTACATTTAAATTTGATTTTTCTTCTACATAATTAATTGCCTCTATAATAGAACAATTGGACTTTCTACCACCACCAATATTATAGAATTCTCCTTTTTTTGGCTTTTTGTAATATTCCCAAAAACAATTTACTAAATCATTGCTGTGAATATTATCCCTTACTTGTTTTCCTTTATATCCTATCAAATTATATTTTTTATTTCTCATTATTGATTTAACTAAAAAAGATAAAAATCCATGAAGTTTAGCCCCAGAGTGAAGGGGGCCAGTTATACACCCTGCTCTAAAGGAAACTGTATTTAAACCAATGTTTTTACCGTATTCTTGCACAAGAAGATCTGCATAACTCTTAGAAACACCAAAAAAACTATGAACTGCATTATCTAAGCTCATTTTTTCGCTAATTCCATTGAAGAATGTATGATTAGAATTAATTTCCCATCTCGTTTTTTTCTCAACAAATGGTAATTTATTTGGATTATCTCCATAAACTTTGTTTGTTGACATGAAAATGAAGCGTGAAGATGGAGAATAAATCTTTGTCAATTCTAACAAATTTAAAGTTGCCATAGCATTTATTTTGAAATCAACATGAGGCTGCTTTGCTGCCCAATCATGTGAAGGTTGAGCTGCGCTATGTATTATTAGATTAATATTCTTTTTATATTTCTTAAAAACTTTTTCTAGTTTTGCGTAATCTCTTACATCTATATTAAAATGGGAGTACCTAGAATAATTTTTAATTAAGTTTTTTTTTACCCAATTAATATCACCATCTTTTCCAAAAAAAAATTTTCTTTGGTTATTATCAATGCCAATAACATCAAACCCTTTATTAGAAAAAAATTTAACAGATTCAGCCCCTACAAGCCCACATGACCCAGTTATTAAAACTAAACTCATAAAAAATAACCTTTTAATTGTTTGTTTTTTTCTATCCAGTTAAAGATATCACTTAAAATTTTTCTTTTTGAATATTTAGGTTGCCAATTATAATACTTTTTAATTTTAGAATTATTTGTTACAAAATACGGAACATCATAAAGAGATGTTTTTTTTATTTTTGATAAGTATATTTTATTATTCGTTAAATGTCTGCAAACATCCGTCAATTCATTCAATGAAAGAGCATTCTTTAAACCTCCGCCAATATTAAATATCTGGTTATTAATTTTATTTATTAATTTTATTTGTTTGAAAATAATATTACATACATCATCAATATGAATAATGTCTCTTATTTGATTTCCATGGCCGCCAAAACCTATGTAGCTAATTTTTTTTTTATAAAAATGCTTAGCAACCCACATTGAAACAAACCCCTGATCTTGTTTTCCAAATTGCCAAGGTCCAGTTATAACTCCCAGTCTGTTAATTATATATTTTACTTTGGCGACATAATTAATTTCCTTTATTAATTCTTCGGAACTCAATTTCGTTAAACCATAAATAGACTTGATTCCTTCAGTAGAGAAATTTTCATGAATTTTTTTTCTTATGTTTAACGGTTTTCGAATATTAATTTTATTTACGATTTTTCTTAGATGTGGAATTGAATAAACTCGACTTGAAGATAAAAATATAATTTTAGCATTATCTTTTATACATTTTTTTAAGATATTATGTGTGCCAATAAAATTTGTGTTTATAACTCTATCAGGATCTTTCCTCGAAATTTCAATTGCGGGTTCGGCACAACAATCTAAAACTAAATCTACTTTAGGAATTTTTTTAACACCTTTGTAATTATCTATATTTAACCTAAAATTTTTAATTTTGTGTTTATTTAGTCTTTTAAGGTTAATTTTAGAGCCTTTTCTATAAAGATTATCTAAGCTTAAAATCTTTGAATTTTTTAATTTTTTTTTTAAGAAAATCGCTAAATTTGACCCTACAAACCCACAACCACCAGTTATTAGTATTCTCATTACTGAATATTTACCCTATTAATAAGAAAAAATAAAATTATATGCTATCCATTTTAATTCCATTGAGGGATGAAGTAGAAAATCTACCCCATATTTTGAGAAATTTTGAGGAAAACATTAAGGAAATTAATTATGAGGTGATATTTGTTAATGATTTCAGCAAAGATGACACGTTTATTGAAGCAAAAAAACTAAGCGATAGACATAAGAATTATCTAGTGTTTGATAATAAAAAGAAAGGACTTGGCGGAGCAATTAATCTAGGCATTAGTCATGCAAAGGGAGATTATATTTGTATTGTAATGGCAGACTTATCAGATGATGTTAATGATATTAAAAAATATTATAATTTAATTAATAGCAATAAAATTGATGCAGTTTTCGGTTCAAGATTTTTAAATTCATCAAAAATAAAAGATTATCCGATAAACAAGTTAATTTTAAATAGAATTTTCAATTTCATAGTAAAAATTTTATTCTTAAGTAGATATAACGATTTTACAAATGCTTTCAAAATTTATCGATCTGAAGTTTTAAAAAGTTTTTTACCACTAATATCTGAAAGTTTTAATATTTTCTTGGAAATGCCTTTAAAAATAATATCAAGAGGTTATAAATACGAAATTATACCAATTAATTGGTACAATAGAAAAAAAGGGAAGAATAAATTTGACATAAAAGAGCTAAGATCAAAATATCTTTTTACTTTGATACACTGTTTTACTGAGAAAATCTTGCTTAAGAAACGAAGAAATTAGAATGAAGATATCACTAGGATCAGCTGTTGTAGTTTTTTTTATATTAGTATTAATTATAATATTATCTTTGTCTGCGGTTTTATAGATAAACCAAAAATAGTATAATCATACCCAATATTATTCTATAACCAACAATAAGATTTAAATTAAAATTTTTAAGATAAATTAGGAAATATTTAATCGAAAGAAGTGAAAATAAGAATGATAAAATAAAAGTTAATATTGAGCTTATGTTTAATACCAAACTGTTTTGAATAGATAATGCATATAAGCCAAAGATACCTGTGCCTGCTAAAGCAGGTATCGACATTAAAAAAGAAATTTTTGCAGCGTCTTCCCTTTTAAAATTTAATATTCTAGCGCCCGTTATTACAATTCCAGATCTACTTACTCCTGGTATAAGGGCTAAAATTTGAAACAAACCAATAATAACTGCGTTTTTCATTGTAAAATTTTTTACAAGACTCTGATTTGTTTTAAATCTATCAGCCAAAAAAAGAATCACACCAAATATCACCGTAGTCCAACCTATTACCTTATAGGTCCTTAGTTCAGGAAATAAATTATAAAAAACTATTAGGTATCCAAACAGGAACAAAGGGATAGATGCTAAAGTTACTTTTAAAAAAAGTTTTTTGTTTCTTCCAAAATCAATAATTTCTTTTTTAAAGAAAAAAACTACAGCAAATAAAGAGCCGATGTGAGCGCTAATATTAATTAACAACTCTTCTTCCTTAAAACCAAATAAATTTGATAGTATGTTTAAATGAGCCGAAGAGCTTATAGGCAGAAACTCTGTTATCCCTTGAACGATAGCTATAATGATGATTTGAAAAATATTTTCCATTTACATCTAAATTACTTATATTTAATTCAACTATGGAGATCATCCTAAATTTGGCATAGCTGGTATGCGTTATTAAAACGCAAATAAAATAAAGGTTTTTAGTAATTTAGGTAAGTAATTATGACACAAATAGACTTCAAATTCACTGATTTTTGCTCTAACCATATCAAATAATGACAGAAAAAATGCTTAAATTTGTAAATATAGGTCAGCAGACTCCACCTAAAAGGTCAGTGGAAAAAAGAAATCAAGATTTCAACGAGGTCTATGGCGAGTTTATAAATAATAAAGCAAAAGAACAATCGAGCAGATGCTCTCAATGCGGTGTTCCATTTTGCCAGGTGCACTGTCCTTTACACAATAATATTCCAGACTGGTTAAAATTGACTGCCGAGGGTCGACTTCAGGACGCCTATGAGTTGGCTCAAAGCACAAACAATATGCCAGAAGTTTGCGGACGAATATGTCCTCAAGATAGATTATGCGAGGGAAATTGTGTGATTGAACAATCTGGTCATGGCACTGTTACAATCGGATCCGTAGAAAAATATATAACAGATAATGCGTGGGAAAAAGGTTGGGTAAAACCGATTAAAATTAAAAAAAATAAAAATCAATCTGTAGGAATAATTGGAGCTGGACCAGCAGGCTTAGCTTGTGCTGAAGAATTAAGAAAGTCGGGATACCAAATAACTATATATGATCGATATGATCGACCAGGCGGACTTTTAATTTATGGTATACCAAATTTCAAATTAGAGAAATTTGTAGTAGAAAGAAGAACCAAACTATTAAAAGAGTCTGGAATAAAATTTATTCAAAATTTTGAAGTTGGAAAAAATGCATCTTTAGATGAATTAAAAGAAAAGCATGACGCTATTTTAATAGCTACAGGGGTATACAAGGCAAGAAATATAAACATCGAAGGCAGTAATCTAGAAAATATTTTTCCTGCAATGGATTTTCTAACAGCTTCAAATCGTAAAGGATTAGGAGATAAGGTCCAGCTGTTTGACAATGGAACACTTAATGCAGAAGGTAAAAAAATAATAGTTGTTGGAGGAGGAGATACAGCCATGGACTGTGTAAGAACAGCTATAAGACAAAAAGCAAAATCAGTTAAATGTCTTTATAGAAGAGACAAAGAAAACATGCCTGGTTCCTCTAGGGAAGTTGCTAATGCAATTGAAGAAGGTGTAGAGTTTTTATGGCTTTCAAGCCCAAGTAAGTTTATAGGAAATAAAAAAGTTCAATCAGTTGAAATACAAAAGATGAAGTTAGGTGAGCCAGACTTTTCAGGTCGAAAAAAGCCTATAAATATTGAGAATGCAAAATATAAATTAGATGCAGATATTGTAATAAAAGCTTTAGGTTTTGATCCAGAGAATATCCCGAAATTATTTAATTCTGAAAAATTATCGGTATCTAAGTGGGGGACTATTAAAATCGACTTAAAATCTATGGAGACTAATTTACAAGGAGTTTTTGCTGCAGGAGATATTGTTAGAGGCGCTTCTTTAGTTGTTTGGGCAATTAGAGACGGAAGAGATGCAGCGACACAAATTGAAAAATACTTAAACTCTATTCAGTCTAAAAAAGGGCAAGCAGCATGAGTTTATATTTGAAGAATAGAAAACTTTTAGAAAAAAATCATTCTTATTTTAAGTCATTAGAGCATGACGCATGCGGGGTAGGTTTGATTACCTCGTTAGATGGAAACAAAAGGCGAGAAGTAGTAGAATATGGAATTAAATCTTTAAAAGCTGTTTGGCATAGAGGCGCAGTAGATGCAGACGGAAAATCAGGAGATGGTGCAGGAATCTGTATTGAAATTCCTAGAGATTTCTTTTTGGAAAAAATAAAAGATACCGGTCATGAACACAAAGGAGAAGAAGATATATGTGTCGGGATGATATTTCTTCCAAGAACTGAATATTCTGAGCAGGAAAAATCTAAAACTATAGTAGAGCAAGTTTTAATAGAAAACGATTTCTATATTTATGGATGGCGACAAGTTCCAGTAAATCCAATAGTTCTAGGAAAGACAGCTGACTCAAATAGACCCGAGATTACTCAAGTAATATTTAAAAGTAATAAAATATTGGAAAGAAATAAACTTGAAAGATTACTTTTTGAAGCAAGAAAAAAAATATTAAAAATTACTAGAAGCCAACAAATCAATGATTTTTATGTCTGTTCTTTAAGCTCGAGGTCAGTAATTTATAAAGGTATGTTTTTGGCCGAGGCTTTATCGGATTTTTATCCAGACTTAAATGACAAAAGATTTATTTCAAGATTTGCAATTTTTCACCAAAGATTCTCCACAAATACTTTTCCTAGTTGGAAGCTAGCACAACCATTCAGATGTTTAGCCCACAACGGGGAAATAAATACTTTAAAGGGAAATATAAATTGGATGAAAATACACGAGCAAGATATGTCGAGTAAATTATTTAAAAATGTAGAAGACTTAAAACCTGTAATAACCCCTGGTAATTCTGACTCAGCTGCTTTAGACAATGTTTTTGAATTGTTAATTCACTCGGGCAAACCTGTGCCCTTGATAAAGTTAATGATGATGCCAGATGCTTGGTCTAAAAGAAACAAAGTATTACCAAGATCACACCAACAACTTTTTGATGTTCTTAATAGCACAATAGAACCTTGGGATGGTCCAGCAGCAATTTGCGCAACCGATAGCAAATGGGCTATTGCCGCAACTGATCGAAATGGTTTAAGGCCTTTAAGGTATTCAATCACATCTGATAAAATATTTTGTGCTGGTTCCGAAACCGGGATGGTGGAAATTCCGGAAAGTAAAATAATTTCAAAAGGAAGACTTGGTCCTGGTCAGCTTATTGCCGTCAATTTAAAAAAAGGGACAATATATAGGGATAAAGAAATAAAAGATTATTTAGCAAAAGATTACAAAAAATTTCATAAACAAATTGTTCATTTAGATAAAAAAATTACAACCGAAAAAGAATTTGTAAACTTTTTAAATGAAGATTTAAGAAGAAGACAGTATCTATCTGGTTATAGTATTGAAGATTTAGAACTAATACTTCATCCAATGGTTGAGGACGCAAAAGAAGCAACTGGTTCTATGGGAGATGACACTCCAGTTGCAGTTTTATCTAATCACTATAGACCAATTTCTCATTATTTTAGACAAAACTTTAGTCAAGTTACTAATCCGCCAATAGACTCAT
>CETB01010444.1_pt1 | contig 10729 bp, 9 predicted proteins | sample 356381 | NCBI WGS metagenome assembly CETB01 (sample SAMEA2622545, study PRJEB7988) | marine metagenome | biome: marine biome (ENVO:00000447); feature: deep chlorophyll maximum layer (ENVO:xxxxxxxx); material: "saline water (ENVO:00002010), including plankton (ENVO:xxxxxxxx)" | depth 155 m | reverse complement strand
AAAATACCAAGAGCTACCTTAGTACGACGATTTAATAAGACCATCCTCGAACGCCTGGAACAAGCACTCGGTCAACAAGAAGAACCTATATCCCCTGGAAAAAAAGTACCCAAATTTACAGAAAGACTATTGTTTTTTGAACCCACCAGTTTACAAAAAAATATAGAAACAGGAATCTTGAAACTTTTAATAATTCTGTGTTCAGACTTAGAAAAATATGAAAAAGGGGCTAGAAGACTTAAACTGTATTTATATAAAAGCGACAATTCTATTACCTGCATAAAAACAGGTGGTAGTAGAGCCATTCGCGAACCACATCACCTTCTCAATTTATTTATACAAAAATTAGAAAATTTCCATTTTGGTTTTGAAGTAGAAGCAATAGTAATAGATGTGTCTGAAACTAATGAACTTACTGCTAAACAAAACAAATTATATCCTGACTTAAATGATAAAAGATTAGAGGGTATTAATAAGCTCATAGATAAACTCGTCTCTAGAATTGGCTATAATAACATTAACTATCTAAAACCATTGGATCGACACTTTCCAGAATTAACAAGCAAAAAGATACCTGCTATTGCAGCACCCAACAAACTAAAGGAGGCCTGGAAAAAAAACCCTAGCTCCCTTCCCCGACCTCTTAAGCTGCTAGTTAGACCAATACCAATAGATGTGATCGCACTGGCACCTGATGGCCCTCCTGCAAGTGTTTTTATAGGTAAAAAAAAACTAAAAATAGCCCTGGCTGATGGCCCAGAAAGAATAACTCCTGAATGGTGGCAAAGTAATAATTTTCATAAAAAAACAAGGTATATGTCTAGCAATACTAGGGATTACTACAGAGTAGAAGATGTGTCAGGAAAGCGATATTGGATATATAAAGAAGGGATATATCAACATAATAAAACTTCGAAATGGTATATTCATGGTTTTTTTCCATGAAAAATAGCTCATCATATAGTGAACTCCAAGTAACTAGCAATTATAGCTTTCTAAGGGGAGCATCCCATCCGGAAGAACTAGCTTCTCGCTCAAAGGAGTTGGGCTATAAATCTATAGCTATTACAGATCGTAACACACTAGCAGGTGTTGTGAGAATGCATGCAGCCTGTAAAAAGCACAATATACGTATGATAGTTGGAGCTAGATTAGATTTTATAGATAGCTATAGCCTGTTATGTTTCCCTCAGAATAGAAATGCTTATGGACGATTAGCAAAACTGATCAGTTTAGGTAAAAGGCGTACAAAAAAGGGGGCGTGTGAACTTTTTTTAAAAGATGTCATTGATAACTCTTTCTTTCAACAAGGGAAGGAGCAAATTCTAATAATTTTACCTCCCAAAGTTATTGATAATTATTTTGCAGATACAATATCAAAATTAACACCTAAAATTAAGGGCGATTTATATTTAGCAATTAGCTACTTTTATAATGGTTATGATAAAAGTAGACTCTCTGAAATAAACTCTATAGCAAAAAAATTTTACTTACCTCTTGTTGCTACAAATAATGTAAAATACCACGCGCCCAACAGAAAACCTCTCCAGGATGTTCTGACATGTATTCGTAAAAAATGTAGAATAAATAATGCTGGGTTCTTGATAGAAGCAAATGCAGAACGTTACCTTAAATCAACCCTCGAAATTAGAAGATTATTCCTCGACTACCCAGATGCAATTACTAATACATCAAAGATCTATAAAGCATGTAACTTTAATTTAGATGAACTTAGGTACGAATATCCGGTCTATAATATTAGGAATGGCGTCACACCCCAACAAGAATTAACGCGCCTTACCTGGAAAGGTGCAAAAGAGCGTTATCCAAAGGGGACTCCAGAAAAAATAAAAAAACAAATAGGATATGAACTATCTCTAATTGAAGAACTTCAATACGCTCCATATTTTCTGACGATATATGATATAGTACAATTTGCTCGTACAAAAAATATACTATGCCAAGGACGAGGCTCTGCTGCCAATTCATCTGTATGTTATGTTCTTGGTATTACATCTGTTAATCCTTCAGAAATAGATCTTCTGTTCGAAAGATTTATTAGTTCGGAGCGAAATGAACCCCCTGATATTGATGTTGATTTTGAACACGAACGCCGCGAGGAGGTAATACAATATATATATGAAAAGTATGGGCGGAACTGCTGCGGTATAACAGCTACACATGTTACATATCGATATAAAAGTGCTTTTCAAGAAATTGGAAAAGTAATGGGATTAAGTAAAGATGTTTTGGCGGTTCTTTCTGCTACTTCCAGATGGGGGGGGAGTAGTATAAAGAATTATATCCGAGAAGCGGGATTAAACCCTGAGGACCCCACCCTATCAATAGTATTACAACTAAGTGAGCAAATTTTAGGTTTTCCTCGTCATTTAAGTCAACACACAGGAGGCTTTGTTATTACCAAAGGACCTTTGGATAATATTGTACCTATAGAAAATGCTAGAATGAAAAAACGCACTGTTATTGAGTGGGATAAAGATGATCTAGATACTTTAGGTATTCTAAAAGTAGATATTTTAGCTCTTGGTATGCTTACATGTATAAGAAAAGCATTTGATGAAATTAAAGAATACTGCGGTCAAGAACTAACACTAGCTAACATTCCACAAGGAGACCAAGATACCTATGATATGATTTGCAATAGTGACTCTATAGGTGTTTTTCAGATCGAAAGTCGCGCCCAAATGAGTATGCTACCAAGACTTAGGCCCAGAAACTATTATGATCTAGTGATTCAGGTGGCCATAGTCAGGCCAGGTCCAATTCAGGGAGACATGGTGCATCCCTATCTAAAAAGACGAAACAACCAAGAGCATATTTACTATCCCAAAAAATCTCTGGAAAAGGTACTAAAAAAAACTCTTGGCGTACCATTATTTCAAGAACAAGCCATGAGAATAGCAATAGAGGCTGCCGGCTTTACCCCTAACGAAGCAGATGGGCTCCGCCGAGCAATGGCAACTTTTCGTCGCAATGGCAATCTCCCAATGTATAGAAAACAATTTATTAAAGGAATGGTAAAAAATGGCTATAAAATTTCTTTCGCTGAGAAGTGCTTCAACCAAATTGAAGGGTTTGGTGATTATGGTTTTCCAGAGTCTCACGCTGCTAGTTTTGCATTACTTGTATATATTTCTGCATGGCTAAAATGTCATTACCCCGCAGCCTTTGCTGCTGCTATACTGAATAGCCAACCCATGGGATTTTATAACCCAGCTCAACTAATACAAGATGCTAAAAATCATGGTGTTGAGGTTCTGGAAGTTGATATCAATAGTAGCAACTGGGAATATAAACTGGAAAAAATTGGAAATATTGTTAAAAAATTAGGCGAATGGAGAACTCCTGAAGATGCTAAAATGTCTCTTCGCATTGGCATAAAACAAATTAAAGGAATAGAGAAAAACGAGGTAAAATTAATAGTTAATCAGCGTAACAGTGGTTACTCTGATATAAGTGAAATAAAGTCCCGTACAGGAATAAAAAGAAGAACCCTAGAAACTTTAGCAAGAGCAGATACTTTTCACTCTTTAGGTATTAACCGTCGAAAGGCATTATGGATTATTAGGGGTTTATCTGATGAAGAATGCTTACCGTTATTTCAGCACTTAGGAGACGAGGAACTACAACCAGAGCCCTCAGTTAAATTACCTATTGCCAACCTAGGTTCACAAGTTCTAGAAGATTATAAGACACTCAGATTTTCACTAAAATCACATCCAATGACAATTCTGAGAAAACAATTCAGAAAAGAAAACTATATTACATGTAAGGACCTGAGCCTAAAGCCAACTAGTAGCATGGTTTTAATTGCTGGATTAGTACTAGTTCGCCAGCGACCAGGAAGCGCAAATGGTGTTATTTTTATCACATTAGAAGATGAAACAGGCATGACAAATCTAATAGTTTGGAATCAAATTAAGGAACGCTATCGAAAAATATTATTTACATCAAAATTGCTAGGTGTCTATGGAAAGCTCCAAAGGGAAAATAAGGTTACCCATATTATAAGCCAAAAATTATTTGATCACTCTAACAAACTAGATAATTTAGGGGAAAATACAAACGAGCAGGAATCTCGAATTGTAAATAAAAAACAATTTACTACCCTTAATCCTAGAGAATTCAAATAATATAATTAAAGCAATATTATCTCTAATCTAGTAAATTAAATATCAAAAAAACTGCTAAATAATTGAAAAATAAAAAACTAAATATAGCTCAACAAAAAGATGCTAAGCGCAATAAAACAGCATTTGAAAATCCCAATTTTAAGCGCTACTGGATAGCACGCGTTCTAACCGTTGGCGGTAACGAAATGGTAAATGCCACTGCCCTTTGGCAAATGTGGCAAATTACACGTGAACCTTTTGATCTAGGTTTAGTTGGTTTAGCGCAATTTGCTCCCTTCTTAATCCTATTTCTAATATCTGGTTTAATTGCCGACAGATTTTCCAGAAAGGCAATTTTATCTGTCTGTATGCTAACTATGGCTTGTGCAGCTATAGGGCTGTTTTTAGTCACCTACACAAATATGGTATCTAAGCCATATCTTTTGCTAATCTTAGTTTTTGTGGGAATAGCTAGAGCCTTCCAAGCACCCGCCCAACATGCCCTCGTTCCAGTAATTGTAGAGAAAGATCAGCTTTCTAGCGCTATCGCTTGGAGCTCATTGGGTTCACAAATGGCAAGAATTAGTGGCCCAGCATTAATGAGTGTATTGTTATACTTTGGTATAGATGCCGTTTATGGCGTGACAGTATTTATATTCGTTATTGGAGCGGCATTTAACCAGTCAATAAATAAACCAATGCAATTAATATCCTCAGAGCCTGTCACATTAAGCCTAATCATGGCAGGTATTCGTTTTATTATTAAACGAAAAATAATTCTAGGAGCTATAGGATTAGACTTATTTGCAGTATTACTCGGTGGAGCCACTGCCCTACTTCCAATATTTGCCACTGATATCTTATTTGTGGATGAGTGGGGCTATGGGTCACTGCGGATGACAATTATGCTTGGTTCTTTCATTTGCATGTATTATCTGACCCAATTTCCAATTACTAAATTTGGCGGCAATATTCTACTCCTGACAGTAGCTGGGTTTGGTCTATCAATTATAATTTTTGGCCTCTCCACAAATTATTTTTTATCACTCTTTGCATTATTTTTTATGGGAGCATCAGACTCAATAAGCGTATTTATTAGAAATATTTTGGTACAAAGTATTACACCGGACAATATGAGAGGCAGAGTAACAGCAGTAAGCTCAGTTTTTATTGGCGCATCAAACGAGCTAGGAGAATTTGAGTCCGGCATAACTGCTTCCTGGTGGGGTGCTGTGCCGGCTGTAATAGTTGGGGGTATAGGTACCGTTGCAATCTCAATCCTGTTTGCAAAGCTGTTTCCGGATTTACGTAAAGTTGATAGCCTTAGAACTCAAGATTTAATAGACCGTTACCAATAATACCTTTGCTTGACTAGAGGCTGAGAAAATCCAATCATTTAGAGTGAGTTATATTATGGCAAGGGAGATTATATAATGAGCAGCAGCGAAATAGAAAATTTGAGCGCTTTTGACCACAGTTTCAAGGCTATCCATGATGAAGAAATACCGTGGGAAGATGGCCTAGATAATAATCTATTAACTCTGCCCCCAGGTATCCAAGTAAAAGTATTTGCGCAGGATGAGGCAATGAAGAGAGTAGATATGAAGGTAAGGTTTCCTGCTGGATATGTAGAACCCGAGCACAGCCATAAAAGCTGGCATTCAATTGTTATATTAAAAGGCAGAATGTGTGTAGCTGGAAAGGACCTAAGACCCGGAGATTATGTATTTGGGTGGGACAACCTTCATGGCCCTTATGAATACCCTGATGGTTGTGAGGTGTTTGTTGTATTTATGGGAGAAGGTACCGAACACGAGTGGAATGAAGAACAACATGCCAACCACAAAAAAGTGTGGTCTTCAGAAGCAAAATAAGTTGTAAAAATATAATAATATTCTTTAACTAGCGCCTAATACTTCGGCACAGATTGGTCAATCCGTTCCGACCAAGCGTCTATACCGCCTGCTAAATTTAGTGTATTCTCAAACCCGTTTTCCGCTAACCAAGCTTGCACCTGAGCACTACGCATACCAGAATGACACATAACGATCAAAGGGTGATCAGAGGGAAGTTCGTCTATTCTTAGAGGCACACTATTCATTGGAATATGTAAAACCCCATCAATATTAGCTATGGATAATTCATTATCTTCCCGCACATCAAGAAGTGTATGGGCCTCTCCATTCTCTCTCATTTCATTTAGTTTCTCGACAGTTATATCCATAAAAATTCCAATATTTTAATCACTTAATGTTAATCAGTATGCACAGTTACGTTGGCATAAATACATGCTTTGTTCAATATGAAATAGGGCTTTTTAGTTGTACTATTTTGTGAAAAATAGCTAATACTTCTTTATGTCAAAAAATGAAGTAGATGTATCTGAGAGAAGAACCCCTTACAGGGGCTATATGCGCTTGGATCATTACAAAATTAAACATACAAAATATGATGGCAGTTGGACTCCTGATCTTTCTAGGGAGGTGATAGAGAGAGGCAATGCAGTATCGGTCTTACCATTCGACCCCTACACTAATACTCTAGTACTTATTGAACAATTTCGAATTGGTGGATATACCGCTCCTAACATGTCTGCATGGCAAATCGAATGTGTAGCCGGTATGATTGAACCACATCAAACAGCTATTGAAACTGCCCATAGAGAAACTTTAGAAGAGACGGGACTACAAGTTTTAGACTTGGAGCCTATTTACACTTATCTGAGCAGCCCAGGTTGCACATCCGAGACCATTGAAATGTTTTGCGGGCATGTAGATGCTGAAAAGGTATCAAATTTTGGTGGTTTAGAAACAGAAGGCGAATATATCCGCGTATTTACATTGCCAGTGTCAGAAGCTTTTGATTGGGTAAATACTGGTAAAATTCAAAATGGAATGACTATTATTGCTCTTCTGTGGCTAAAAAATAATATAGACCTGATTAGAGTTAAATGGAGGGTAGGAGAATAGTTTTTCTCTCAGACAATAACTTTTGCCTACTTAAATTAAAAAGTTTAGCAGTAAAGTATACAAACTAGGAAAAAAATGCTGACACGCAAAAATTTTAGAGAGACCATAGGAAACACACCTCTCATTAAGCTAAACAAAGCTTCTGAAGAAACCGGATGTGATATATACGGAAAAGCAGAATTTCTTAACCCTGGTGGCTCTATTAAAGACAGAGCGGCTCTTTACATTGTCAAAGATGCAGAGGAGAGAGGTTTGCTTGAACCTGGAGGGATTTTAGTCGAGGGCACTGCGGGCAACACTGGAATAGGGCTAGCCTTAGTTGCATGCGCGAGCAACTATAAATCAGTAATCGTTATCCCAAAAACTCAAACTCAAGAAAAAAAAGATATGCTTCGAATAGCAGGTGCTGATTTGCGTGAAGTTGATGCTGTTCCTTATTCGGAGCCAGGTAATTACGTAAAAGTCTCCATGCGACTTGCTGAAGAACTTGCAAAAACGAACTCGAGTGGAGCAATTTGGGCCAACCAATTTGATAATCTTGCCAACCGCAGAGGACACTACGAAACGACGGGGCCGGAAATTTGGAACGACCTAAATGGAAGAATTGATGGGTTCACCTGTTCAGTAGGAACAGGTGGGACTTTATCTGGTGTTGGTATTTTTCTAAAAGAGAAAAGTAAAAAAACAACAATAGCGCTCTCTGATCCAATGGGCTCTGGTCTTTATAATTTTTTTAATACTGGCGAGTTTAAATCGGAAGGCTCTTCAATAACAGAGGGTATTGGTCAGGGCAGAGAAACAGAAAATTTTGCAGGAACACCCATAGATAAGGCTTACCAGGTAACAGATCAAGAAGCACTAACAATAATCTTTGACCTTCTAAAATACGAGGGACTTTGTGTCGGAACCTCAAGTGGTATAAATGTTGGTGGAGCCATAAAACTTGCTAAGGATATCGGGCCAGGTGCTACAATAGTAACTATACTCTGTGATTATGGAACTAGGTACCAGAGCAAATTATTTAATGTTGAATACCTAAAAACTAATAACCTGCCCTTTCCTGATTGGTTGGAATAAGATGAAAAATGAAAAAAGTCAGCCAGATATTGGCGGAAAATTAGATTTTGTGGAGGAATGTAGTTGGGTCGATAACCATATTGGTGGAGAGAGTTTTGTACTATTAGACTGCAGATACTTTTTGCCAACGGAAGGGAAAAAAGGAATAAAAGAATACAAAAAAGAACACATCCCTACAGCAAGTTTTTTTGATATAGATAGTATCTGCGATCCTGACACAGATTTACCTCATATGCTTCCAACAATAGAGTTTTTTTCCGAACAAATTGGATTGCTTGGAATTAAGAACGGCGATTATGTCATTTGTTACGATGGAGGTAATGGCTCCATGGCTGCAATGCGTGTATTCTGGATGTTTCAAGTATTTGGACATAAATCGGTCTCTATTTTGAACGGCGGCTTAGCTGAATGGAAAAAAATGGAGTACCAGACGGTCTCTGGAGAAGAAAAAAGAGAGAGGGAAAAATATAAAATAGAAAAACTAAACCTAAGCATCGTAAAGAATATAGATGATATTTTTAGAAATATTGAAACTAGAGAGGTGCAAGTAGTAGATGCGAGATCGCAGGGCCGTTTCTACGGCAAAGAACCAGAGCCACGATCTGGCATAAAACAAGGACATATGCCTGGAAGTATAAATCTACCTTTTGCTAAATTATACGAAAATAACTCAGCTAAACTTTCATCCCCAAGCTATATTATGTCAGTGCTTAATAAAGGGGGAATTGACCCTAAAAAACCTATTATTTCAAGTTGTGGCTCCGGAGTAACGGCTGCAGTTCTATTTTTTTATTTGAAGGCCATGGGCTACGATACAGTGTCAATATACGATGGGTCCTGGACTGAATGGGGAAGTAGACCAGATACCAAAATATCATCCGAGGTAAAATAACTTTCATGAAAAATAAACGTAACAAAAGTAGTGGTAATATTGACACCCGGCTTGTGCACAATGGTAGAAATCCTGAAGAACATTTTGGAGCTGTTAATACTCCGGTTTATAGAATTTCCACTGTGCTTCACTCTAGTGTTTCTGACCAATCCAGAGCAAGGGAAAACCCAGATTCATTTATAACTTATGGTCGTCACGGATCTCCAACCTCTAAGGCTTTTGAGGAAACCGTAGCAGACCTCGAGGGCGGTTATAAAACAATTGCAGTTGGGTCTGGACTTGCAGCGATTTGTTCATCAGTACTCGCCTTTGTTAAAGCAGGTGACCACATATTAGTATGCGATAGTGTCTACTCTCCCACGCGGCGACTATGTGAGTTGCATTTAAAAAACTTTGGTATTGAAACCACCTATTACCACCCGCTTATTGGTAAGAACATCAGTGATCATTTTAAGCCAAATACCCGGATAGTTTTTACTGAATCGCCGGGGTCTCATTCCTTTGAAATACAGGACATTCCTGCTATTTCTAGAGTATGCAAACCACGTGGTATAAAGGTTTTACTCGATAACACCTGGAGCGCTGGATATTACTATAAGGCTTTTGACCATGGAGTGGATATCTCCATTCAGGCTGCAACAAAATACTACGTTGGGCACTCCGACGCTATGTTAGGTTCCATTACCGCCAACAAAGAGACCTATGATCAGGTTAGAGAGACTTCAAGAATACTTGGGTATCATGCACCCCCGGATGATTGCTATCTCGGCCTCAGGGGTATGCGGACTCTATCGGTTAGGATGCAACAACATGAAAAAAACGCACTGGAAGTGGCAAAATGGCTAGAAGGTAGAGAAGAAGTTCACAAGGTACTGCACCCTGCCTTTAAAAGCTGTCCCGGACATGATATTTGGAAACGTGATTTTACGGGTTCATCTGGTCTTTTTAGTATACTATTGAACCCGGTGCCTGATAAATTAGTTAACAAGATGATTGATGAGTTAGAACTCTTCGGGCTTGGGGCTAGCTGGGGAGGGTTTGAAAGCTTAATTTTAAGAACACAGCTTACACGCAATATAGCCGATTGGGATAATAAATATCCCTGTGTTAGGCTGCATGTTGGATTAGAAAATACAAATGATTTAATAGAAGACCTAAAAAATGGCTTTCGACACCTTATACAAAGTTAAAACAAGTTAAAGATAGCTCAAGGAAATCAGTTGGAAAACTATTCGGATATACCAGAAATTATCGAGAGCCTGAAATATAACGAACAGGGTCTCATTCCTGCTATTGCACAACAATACGATAGTAACGAGTTGCTTATGATGGCTTGGATGAATCAGGAATCCATCAAAACTACTTTGGCTGAAGGTCGTGCTGTTTATTGGTCAAGATCAAGAAATGAGTTGTGGCGGAAAGGGGAAACATCTGGACATATTCAAAAATTAGTTGAATTTCGTTGGGATTGCGATAACGACGCAATCCTTTTGTTAGTAGACCAAATTGGCGTAGCGTGTCACACTGGTGAACGCAGTTGTTTTTTTAACCAATATAGAGCAGATAACACCTAAACTTTAGTCCAAATAAAGTTTGGTTTTGCAGAGAAAAACAGGAATGATTCGAGTCTTTGCTGTCTTTTTAATTTTATTGAAAAT
>CETB01048993.1_pt1 | contig 10732 bp, 9 predicted proteins | sample 356381 | NCBI WGS metagenome assembly CETB01 (sample SAMEA2622545, study PRJEB7988) | marine metagenome | biome: marine biome (ENVO:00000447); feature: deep chlorophyll maximum layer (ENVO:xxxxxxxx); material: "saline water (ENVO:00002010), including plankton (ENVO:xxxxxxxx)" | depth 155 m | reverse complement strand
CAAGAGTGGTTAGAACTTATCTCTGGGCCGGTAGATGTTCTTTTCGGCAATGAGGCTGAATTTCTGGCACTAAGTGGCTGCCCTACTTTAGAAGGAGCCATTGGCTGGATAAGAGGACAGGTAGAAATAGCATGCATTACCCAGGCCCAGAATGGTTCGACAATAGTGACAACAGAACACACCATCGGAATAGACGCCTATCAAGTCGATAAAGTAGTTGATTCCACAGGTGCAGGAGATCTCTATGCGTCAGGATTTTTATACGGTCTCATAAAGGGCCTCGACCTGAAAACATGCGGGGAAATCGGTTCTCTCACCGCTGCAGAAGTTATTTCACATACTGGTGCTCGCCCACAGGCTTCACTACAAAAAATTATTTCATCTGAACTAAAAATCTGAAAAAATTAAAAATATGGGATCAAGCAACAACAGCGACCTAATCGCCCAAGCTCAGGAATGGATTGAGCATGATCCAGACCTAGAAACCCGCTCGGAATTACTGGAACTACTCAAATCCAACAACACAGAAGAGCTGGATGACCGGTTTTCACGTCGTCTAATCTTTGGCACGGCAGGTATTCGTGGTATTCAAGGCGGCGGTCCCAACCGCATGAACCGTCTCACACTACGAAAAGTAGCTGTCGGGATTTCCCAATATTTAAGCCCAGACGCGTCTGTCATCATCGGATATGACGCTAGAAAAAATAGCGAGGTATTCGCGACTGATATGTCTGAGGTCTTCTCCCACTATGGAATACACTCCCACATCTTCACAAAAGTAATACCTACCCCAGTTCTCTCCTTCGCTGTCCGCCAACAATCCGCAGATATGGGAATCATGATTACCGCATCACACAACCCAGCTACCGATAATGGCTGTAAAGTCTTTCTAGCTGACGGAGCACAGTTGTGTTCTCCCATAGACGACATCATTGGCCGGAAGATCGAAGTATCTCATCTTCCTCCAAAAAAGATCCCCAAAGGGTCAGGGGTGATAGAAGAAGTCGGGGACAAAATATGGAACGAGTATTGTGAGACTATCGCAAATACCGTCAGAGAGTTATCCGGATCACTAGCTATAGCGTATACGCCTCTCCATGGAGTCAGTTGGGAAACGCTAGAACAAGTATTTGGGTTAAAAGGCATCACAAACCTCATCACAGTCCCATCCCAAGTCCAACCAGATTCTTCTTTCCCCTCAACACCTTTCCCGAACCCCGAAGAAGATGGAGCATTAGATGAATTGTTTAAGGTAGCACAAAGCTCAAATGCTGATATAGCTATAGCAAACGACCCAGATGGAGACCGATTAGCCATTGGGATTCCTCAGTCTAATGGTGAATGGAGGACCCTATCGGGAAATGAAATTGGGGCTCTCCTCTGTAATAGGATGCTGGAAGTAACATCCGGTCAAAACCGAAAGGTCGTCTCTTCTATCGTTTCATCATCTCTCATTGAAAAAATAGCTGAAGAAGCGGGAGCAGAACATGCTCAAACTCTCACAGGTTTCAAATGGATTATTTCCGAAGCCTACAGGGACTCTAAGATGGATACGGTTTTTTCTTACGAAGAAGCTTTAGGCTACGCAGTTTGTGGTTCAGTTCGCGATAAGGATGGAATTTCTGCTGCTCTCAGATTCATAGAAATGGCCGAAGACCTTGAAAAGAAGAATCTTACGGTAGCCGACCAAATTAACAATCTTTATCTCAAACACGGACTTCACGTTTCCAGATCACAAGCAATTCGAGTCATTGATCAGGGGCAGCTCCCACAGGTCGACTTTCCTTCTGAACTTCTCCGGTATGGTCCCCCTGACACTCTAGGAAATTGTAAGATTCTCGAATTTGGTGATTATGACCAAGTCGCAATTAGTGAAGGGCTTGAGCTGCCTAAATCAAATATGATTCGTTTGATGTTAGAAACCGGAATACGGATCTACATTCGGCCAAGTGGAACCGAACCCGTAGTGAAGGCATACCTAGAAAAAGTTGTAGAAGTTAAGGAAGTAGATGAGATAGGAGATGAACAAACACGAACAGGGCGAGTTTTTGACAGCATCTTAGAAGATCTTCAGGGATACCTTAGACAAACCCTTCTCCCTGATCAATCAACTCCGAATTGACGGTCTCCGGCGTCCCCTAATCCGGGAAATATAAATCCAACGTCATTTAAGCGTTCGTCTACAGCTGCCGTCACTACTTTTGAACCTAATCCAGATCTCTCTACTGCATCGATTCCTTCCGGAGAGCAAAGGACAGTCACAATAACTATTTCACCTGCGCCAGCGTTGGCAGCTAATTCCAGGGCTTGGTTTACCGACCCTCCTGTAGCTAAAGCAGGATCTAAAAGTATAACTCTTGTGTCATCAAGACCATTGGGAATTGTGTTCAAATAAATTTCTGGGAGTAGTGTTTCCTCATCGCGTTTTGCGCCTATAAACCCAACTTTTGCATCTGGAAACATTAATAAACCAGCATCCAACATACCGAGACCAGCTCGAAGAATCGGGACAAACATAGGCTGGTCTACCACAGTAAAGGAACTAGATTGGCCAAGAGGAGTCTCGACGACTATTTGGTCTAACGAGGAATCACGGAGTGCCTCATAAATCAGAAAGACCGAAATCTCATGCAGATTCTGCCGAAATAAAGCGTTTGAGGTTACGTTCCGACGGATATTGGTAAGTTTCTCAGCCACAACTGGATGTTCAACTATCAAAACTTCCATTTCCTCAGGCCTTCCATTCCCAACCAAACATTGTCCAGAAGCTATCTTAGACTTAATGACATGCGAGCAAGGAGCTTAACTATTAAGAAACCTTTCGTTCTTGGAGTGGACTTAGATGGTGTGTGCGGAGACCATAATCGGATCTTCCGCGACATCGTGGCACGCGAACTATCTATAGATCCAGAATCACTTCCTTTGGAAAGAAGCTGGGGCTTTAAGGAATGGGGGCTAGATCCAGATGATTTCGAGCGCCTTCATCAACGAGCTGTAGTAGAGCACAGGATGTTTCGTGATATGCCAGTGATTGAAGGTGCTGCAGAAGCTCTTTGGCGACTTTCGGATCAGGGCGTTTGGATCAGAATCATTAGCCACCGATTATATGTGAACTGGGGTCATGCGATCGCAGCCGGAGATACAGCTGATTGGCTAGATCGAGCTCAGATTCCTTATCGAGATCTTTGCTTTATAGGAGCAAAATCTGCCCTCCACGCCGACCTTTACATAGATGATGGCCCTCACAACATAGAAGCGTTCCAAGAGGATGGCCGAGAAGTCATCATCTATGACCAGCCATACAACAGGCACCTACAAGGTAGGCGGGCTCATGATTGGAAAGAAGTAGAGCAGCTTGCTCTTGAGGAAATTGCCCGTCAGAGAGGTGGAGTCGAATTACAGCTTCCAGGGTTAGATGCTGGAGCAGACAGAATCCAGCGCCGAAAGAAATCCAACTAACTTGTGTGAACAAGCTCCATCAAACCAGCCGCTGCTGAAATCTTCTCGCAATTTCAACGGCGACTCCTGCGTTGTTCTCAAGAAGAGCTAAGTTGGCGGGCACGCTTTCCCCATGGGTTTCCCTTGCTACCGCTTCAAGAATAAATGGTGTAACTTCGGGGCCGTTGATTCCAGTTTCCTTTGCTTCGACTAATGCACGATCAATGAGCGCCCAGCTTGTCTCTGGATCGAGTGCGTGCTCTTCAGGGATAGGCACACCAACCAAAATTCCCTGTGGGAGTCCTAGAGCAGAGGCATTCTCGTAAACGCTTACAATGGTTTCCGGATCTTCGACCGAAGGGATAGATAACCTGCTACTTCGAAGGTAGAAAGCTGGGAAGTCTGAAGTATTCCAGCCGAGGACAGGCACTCCTAAGCTTTCTAACATTTCTAAGGTCCGTGAAAGATCCAAAAAAGCTTTAGCCCCAGCACTCACGCACACAACTTTGTGACGTGCAAGGGCGTATAAGTCAGCACTCAGATCGCCAGATTCAGAATATCCATGATGTACTCCACCAATTCCTCCTGTACAGAAAACTTTTATCCCTGCTGCTGCCGCTATTGCAAGAGAAGCAGAAACTGTTGTTGCTCCAACGCTTCTACCTTCTGCCATAGAAACAACTAAGTCGCGTGAAGCTATTTTTGTTTCGCAACTAAGAATCTGCTCCCATTCGTTGCTGGTAATTCCTAGTCGCGCTTCTCCGTCTATGACCGCAGTAACCGCTGCTACAGCTCCATTATCATGAATTTTAGAGATACAACGCTGAAGCGCTTCACCATTTGAAGGCTCTGGGAGCCCAAGAGTGCTAAATACCGTTGACTCCAAAGCAACAACCGGTAACCCATCTGATATGGCATCTGAAACTTCTTCGGAGAGTCGAACTTTTCCCACGTGAACCATACCAGCAGTGTAGAGGAGGATTCGCGACGGTGATGAAGTCAGCTCTTAAGAATCGGCGCTAGAAAGGAAGTCAGGTAGCTCTCGTATGGACTCTAAGATTGGGTAATTATTTTCGTCGTTTCTTTCTACGTTTTCAGTTTCATACTGCCAAGTTGTTTCATGGGGTATGTGTACGGCCTGACTTCCGATCTCAATAACTGGAAGAATGTCACTACGAACACTGTTGCCTACCATTAGAAACTCCTCAGGTTCCACGCCTATCTTTGTGAGCGTTGCCCTGTAGGCTTTGCTATCTTTTTCTTGCACGATTTCTATATCTGTTACAAAAGAGGCCAAACCAGAATCAACGAATTTCTGATGCTGGTGGAAAGCATCACCTTTTGTAATGACATAGATAGCGAAGCGGTCTTGTAAATAGGACAGCACGTCTACCACGCCAGGAAGTAAATCTACTGGGTGATGCAGAAGCTCTTTCCCCCATTGAATAATCTGCACAGTATCAGCACTACTTATGTTGCCTTGAGTGAGATGATGGGCAGATTCGATCATTGAGAGCGTAAATGATTTCACTCCATAACCAAGTTTAGATAGGTTCCTTTTCTCGGTTTCGTATAGTTCTTTGCCGATGTCAGCTTCAACTTCATATGAATTGATCAATTGAGTGAATTTCTCCTCTACCTGACTGAAAAACACTTCACTTTCCCATAATGTATCGTCAGCATCGAAGCCGATACTGCTAATTGTGTTCATTGCTGCTTCCTTTAGCTCGGCTAATTGAATGGTACCAATTGGATAGTACTGAATTCAGGTCCTCTTTTAGTTCAGAAGAAATAAAGGAACTAGACAAAGCATTTCTCATTAATGTGTGCACCGTACTTATTTCCCATCCGAATGTTTCTGAACATCTCTGGAGTTCCTTCGAAAGACAGGTGTTAGACATAAGGCGGTTATCCGTATTTATGGTAGCGCATAGCCCCAGGTCTATAAAGCGGCTTATGGGGTGCTCTGGGAGAGAATCGACAGCGCCTATGTGAAGATTTGAAGTAGGGCATAACTCCAACGCAATTTGTTCATTGAGAAAGAATGAAAGAAGGTTACCTTCCCCTATGGCTGTAGTTTCATCACTGGATACTTCTTCTTGTAGTCCAAGCCCATGGCCGATTCTAGAAGCGCCGCAATCTTCAACAGCCTCTCGTATGTAGTCAACACCCCCAACCTCTCCGGCATGGATTGTGACAGGGAAATCTAGATCTATTGCTACGTTAAAGGCTTCAATGTGGCTAGAAGGGGGATATCCGATTTCTGGTCCAGCAATGTCAAAACCGACAACTCCCTTTAATCGGAAATGTAAAGCATGCTCCAGCATTTCTTTGCTCCGGGTTCTAGATCGAATAGCGCAAATTAAGGTATTCACGATGATTCCTTTTCCTTCTGAACCCGATTTGAAACCTTCTAAAACGCTCTCAATAACTTGGGGCACTGTAAGTCCTTTAGAAAGATGCAATTCGGGGGCGAATCGAACTTCAGCATAAATAATCCCATCATCGGCGAGATCTTCAGCGCATTCTGCAGCAATTCGGTATAGGGCATCCTGAGTTTGCATGACTGAAAGAGTATGTGAGAAAGCTTCCAAGTAAAGCTCAAGGTCCTTCCGATCTGCAGTTGCAGTCATCCAGTCGCCAAGCTCGGTTACGTTGTATGTTGGAAGATTTTTAACTCCCAAGTCTTTCGCTAGTTCAACGATTGTTGAGGGTCGTAGCCCCCCGTCTAAATGATCGTGTAATAGAACCTTTGGGGCAGTTCGAATAATATCTGGAGACAACATATGTGTTCGCTAATCTACTATTTGTGTCTCAAATCCACGAAGAGGCATATCATCAGATCGTTGGAGCCAGTTGTCTTTGGGGTACTCGGCGCTAGCTTCTATCAGATGAAGAGTGAACGCGTGACGCGACCGAGAAGACGTGTTCGGCCCAGACCAGTGGGGGAGAAGCCCGTCGAGAACAACTACGGTTCCCTTTTTCGCTTCAATCGGAACTTTCCTTTCGGTTGGGAATGGATCCGAGTTAAGAGTAACCATTTCCGTACCTCCTGAAGAGTTTCTCCGCAAACGCTGACGCGGCTGCTCTTTGTGCAAACCAGGGAGGCACCACAAACAACCATTTTCAATAGTGGCATCTTCTAGCGCAATCCAGAAGCCCTTTACGGATGGAGGGTCTGTCCATAGAAAAGGGTGGTCAGTGTGCCACACAACTTCTCCACCTATCTGAGGAGGCTTAAAGATGTACATCGATTGGAGTAACAAAGGGCTTACAAAACCCACGTCAGTAGCCAGTTTCGCAAATTTTGGTTGTCTAACGAAATTAGAAAAGACCGGGTCCAAATCATGCAAGGCATGGCCGACCTTGTTTAACGATAGTTCAAGCGGTCGGGATTTATCGATGGCTTCGGAGTCTTCAAAGAAGAACCGGATTTTGTCTCCTGACGTTAGAAAGTAGTCCTCCTGAGTGTGCGTGTTATCGGTCGTTGAAAAGACAGTCTCTTTTTCTTGGGGCCGGTATTCGCTCAATAGTTTCGACATCCGATTTTGAACGCCGTCGCATTCATCTTCAGTGAAGAATTCTGGTATCACCAGAACTCCGTCTTTCTCGAAGTCTTGAATTTGAGTATCGGAGAGTTCAGGCATGGATTTATGTTTGTCCGCGACGGTATATTTGTCCATTTGCTGCCGGCATTCGCAGGCGCTGGGCGAAGAATATTAAGACAACGATAACAATAACGTAGGGGAGTATCTTAACCCACCAATCTGGAACGGTGTCAGCGACAAAATACCATATGGCTGATAAAGCTCCGAGAACAAATGCTATTGCAGCATCGGCATGTTTACTCTTTCGAATAGCCCATAGGGTTACTCCGAAAAGAGCTATGGCGTTAACCAGAAGTAAGGCGTGGGAAGCAAACCCATCAAAATCTCCGAATTGAAGGGCATATGGGTATCCGAACAGTAAGGCCGCTGCAAGAATGCCCCCTGGTCTCCAGTTTCCAAATATTAGCGCTGCGAGACCAATGAAACCCCTGCCAGTAGTTCCGCCTTCTTGGTATATGGATGACATTTCTATAGTGATAAAAGCTCCACCGAACCCAGCTAATCCACCGCTGATCATGACTGCAATAAACTTATATCGGTAGACATTCACACCTTGAGATTCGCCTGCCCATGGGTCTTCACCACTGATTCGAACTCGGAGGCCGAAACGGGTTCTCCACAATACCCATCCAGAGAGTGGGACTAAAAGCAATGCGATTATTGTCGCCCAAGAAGTTTGGGTAAGTACCCCTCTGAGTACATTTCCTGTATCACTTAGTATCGGGATGTCCTTGTCGCCCAACCACTTTAAGAAGTTCGGGGTGTTATAGCCACCAGCGAGGAAAGGCATTGTGAACTTGTCGACGCTCTCAACTCTTGGAGATTGAGTAACGGATCCTCCCTGATATCCAGTGAAGATTTCAGATGATAAAAAGCGTGCAGCAAATGGCCCAAGGATGTTAATAGCTACTCCTGAAATAATATGGTCAACTCCAAATCCCACCGTTGCTATAGCGTGGATGAGGCCTCCAATTGCACCTCCAATAATGCCAATTAAGATTCCCGTGTATGGCCCGAAGTTAAATGCCCCCCAAGCTCCGAACCAAGTTCCAAGTATCATCATGCCCTCTAGGCCGATATTTATAATTCCTGCTCTTTCTGCGAAGAGCCCCCCAAGTCCAGCTAGAAGAATAGGAATGCTCCATTTAAGCGCTGTTTGGGAAGTGGTCATTGCAGTGAGGTGGCTCGTCTCGTTTTGCCCTAATTCTTGTACGAGTGTTAAGACAAGAATTCCAAGGGTTGCGAAAGAAGCCCATCTCGCCCATGTAGGAAGTCGTCGGATCTGGTTCAAGATCATTGTGATTCTCCTTCAAGGAGAGCGGAGGCAAGTCTGGCTTCTTCTCTAATTCTGAATCGTTGAACGACTTCGTATGCGATAACCGCTGCAAGCAGGATTATCCCTTGCATGATGAAGACAATTTCTCGTGATGCTGAACCGGTTACTTGAAGGACTCCTGAAGCAGTGTCTAGAAAAGCAAAAAGAAGGGCGCCTATTGCTATTCCACCAGGATGATTTCGTCCGAGAAGGGCAACTGCAATCCCAGCGAATCCTAATCCGCCAACAAAGTTCGGGTTAAACCTCCCGAGTTTGGCAATCTCAGCCATCCCCACCAACCCTGCAACTACCCCAGAGAGCACCATTGCACCAAGAACCATTTTTTTGTCAGATACGCCCCCAACACGGGCAGCGAAAGGATTAATTCCCGTTGATCTAAGGTCAAACCCGAATCTCGTTCTATTGATCAGAATGTGGTAGAGAATCCCTACAGCTACAGCAACTAAAAATACTCCAGTCAGTTCCTTGCCTTTTCCAATTTCACGTGTGAAAAGTTCAAGCCAGCTATTGATATTTGGAATGAGCCCTGATTCGTCAATAGGTTCTGTGCCAACCCCGAGATTGGTTGCAGTAGCATCAACCGATCCGCCAGCCTGCCACTCTCGAACAAGCCAGGCAATCAGCCCAGAAATCGCTATAGCGTTAAGCATGATAGTAGATATAACTTCATTCACACCTCGAGTTACTTTAAGGACCCCAGCAACTCCTGAATATGCTCCACCCACCAGCATTGCTACTAATAAGATCAGACCGACATGGAGAACTCCAGGTAACGAGACTGAGGCACCTACATATGCTGCGACAATTGCCGCCAGCCGGTATTGACCTTCGACGCCTATATTGAAGAGATTCATCCGAAAGCCAATAGCTGCAGCTACTCCGGAAATATATAACGGAGTAGCCCGATTAAGAATATCTACTTGAATTTCCAGTCTGCTGCCATATTCAAACATGTCTCCGTATGCGGTGAAAGGGTTACTGCCGGCGATGAGGAGAAATATGGAGGAGGCAATAGTTGCGAAAACAACTGCTGCGAGCGGTGCTGCCAAGGCAAGCATGATTCGGCGAACAGTTTCGTTCTTCACTCAGCGCTCTCTTCAGTGGCTGCGCCGGTCATATATGCACCTAGGCTCCTTGGGGTGATTTCTGAAGGGTTGAGCTCTGCGACAATTTGACCCCGGAACATTACGACTATTCGATCGGACAAGCCGATAAGTTCATCAAGGTCAGCAGAGATTAATAGAGTAGCTAGCCCTTGGGATCGTGCTTGGCGTATTTGTTCCCACACTGATGCTTGAGCGCCGACGTCTATGCCGCGAGTTGGGTGAGAAGCCACCAGAACTGATGGTTCTGATACCATTTCACGACCGACTATGAGTTTCTGCTGATTTCCGCCTGATAGGGCATGGGCCGACACTTCAACGTTTGGAGTTCGTACATCAAATTCGCTTCGTATGCGCTCAGTTTGCGAGCGAGATCCTTCTCTATCAATGAACCATTGGTTCCATCCTCCAGAGAAAGGTTTTACGGTTTGGTGGCCCAGAGCAGCATTTTCCCATAGCGGAGCTGTTAGGAGCAATCCTTCCTCTTGTCTGTCTTGGGGAATGTATCCTAAACCGTTTTCGCGGCGGGACCGAACAGAGGCGCTAGTAATATCGCTACCAGTCATATGGACGCTACCAGCGTTTATCCTTTGGGTGCCTAAGATCGCTCCTACCAGTTCGTGTTGGCCATTGCCTTCGACGCCTGCTATTCCCAAGATCTCACCCTGTCGTACCTCTAATGAAACCGCATCTACTATTGGTCGTTCGTCTTCGTCAAGTACAGTCACATTGTTGAGTTTTATACCAATCTCCTCACTAATTTTCGAATCGGTGATCAGCGGCTTTGGAAGCTCTGAACCCACCATCAATTCTGCGAGGTCAGTGGCTGAAACCTCAGATGGTTTGACAGTCGCAACGGTTCTTCCTTGCCGAAGAACCGTGATCGTGTCAGCAATCTCGAGAACTTCTTCGAGCTTATGGTCGATAAAAATGATGGTTGCACCATTAGCTTTAAGTTCTCTCATGTTTCGGAAAAGCTCTTCAACTTCCTGAGGGACAAGAACAGCAGTAGGCTCATCAAAGATTAGAATTTTTGCGCCCCTAAAAAGCACTTTAATTATTTCTACTCGCTGTCGTTCACCAACTTCTAAGCTCTCGACTAAGTCGTAAGGGTCAACTGTAAGTCCATAAGCTCTCCCAACTTCATCAAGGTGTTCACTTGCGGAATCAAAATCGATTAACCCGCCCTTTTGTATTGGCTCTGCGCCAAGAATGACGTTTTCGAGAACTGTTAATTGGTTCGCAAG
>CETB01169841.1_pt1 | contig 10736 bp, 8 predicted proteins | sample 356381 | NCBI WGS metagenome assembly CETB01 (sample SAMEA2622545, study PRJEB7988) | marine metagenome | biome: marine biome (ENVO:00000447); feature: deep chlorophyll maximum layer (ENVO:xxxxxxxx); material: "saline water (ENVO:00002010), including plankton (ENVO:xxxxxxxx)" | depth 155 m | reverse complement strand
TGGCAAATTTTATCTAGTTTTTCAGTTGTGACTCCTGGCTCAACGTGCTCAGTTATCATATCCAAAGTTTGAGCTGCAAGCTTTCCTGCAACTTTCATCTTTTGAATATCTTCAGAATTTTTAATCATACGCAAAAATTTTAATGGACTTTACCGTTATATTTCATTAGAGTCACCTTCTAATGCAAGCAGCATTAGAACATTTAACGCGAACCATAGAAATCTCTTTGTTCGTGTTTTTTTTTACCAATTTCAAGCATTCCCTAAATGGATTTTAAGTCAGCAAAATTGATCCTAAAATCAGGCGAAGTATTTGAAGGAAAAGGTTTTGGCTACAAAAAACTTAAAGTTGGTGAATTGGTATTCAATACCTCCATGACTGGTTACCAAGAGATAATTTCTGATCTTTCTTACACAGATCAATTAGTTTGTTTTACTTATCCGCACATAGGAAATGTTGGAACTAACATCGATGACAATGAATCGATTTCAGGGGGTGCTTGTGGAGTGGTGATTCGAGACCTTTCCGGATTGGAAAGTAATTGGAGGAATCAAGATAGTCTGCATAACTTTTTAAAAAAGAAAAAAATTCCTGGAATCAAAGGCATTGATACTAGAAGTCTTACCCGAGTCTTGAGAGAGAAAGGATCTCAACCAGCTATCATTACCTTTAAAAAACAATCAAAAAAACAATTAGAAGAGATTTTTGAAAGATTTGGCTCTTTGAAAGGTAAAGATCTTGCAAGCAAGGTTACTACTTCTAAATTTTATAAATGGACTGAGCCATCTTATCGTAATAAGAAAACAAAAAAACAGTTTAAAATTGTTGCCCTAGATTTTGGAGTGAAACATAACATTCTGAGGCTTTTGGTTGATAGGGGTTGTGCTGTGGATGTTTTGCCTGCCAACTCTAGCTATGAAGAGATAATCAAACGAAGCCCCGATGGTGTATTTCTTTCCAATGGTCCTGGAGACCCAGAACCGTGTATTCAACCTATAAGCGTTATCTCCAAACTTATTGATAAAACCAAACTTCCTATCTTTGGCATTTGTTTAGGACATCAACTTCTGGGATTAGCCTTAGGAATGAAGACTGAAAAAATGAAGTTTGGACATCATGGGGCAAATCATCCTGTTCAAGATCTATTTTCTAAAGAAGTCGCAATAACTAGTCAAAATCATGGCTTTACAATCTCCGAGGGATCTCTTAGAAAAGGCGTAGTTATCACTCATCGCTCGTTGTTCGATAATTCAATTCAGGGAATCTCTTTTCAGAAAGATAGGGTTTTTGGTTTTCAAGGCCATCCAGAAGCAAGTCCAGGCCCACAAGATTTACAAAACCTCTTTAATAAATTTCTTATTCAAATAGAAAAATATGCCAAAAAGAAAAGATCTTAAATCCATCCTAATAATTGGAGCAGGACCAATAGTAATAGGCCAGGCTTGTGAATTTGATTATTCAGGAGTTCAGGCTTGTAAGGCTTTAAGGGAAGAAGGGTATCGAGTGATTTTAGTTAATTCTAATCCAGCAACAATAATGACAGATCCAGGATTAGCTGATTCTACTTACATAGAACCTATTACCTGGCAGTCTTTAGAGAAGATAATCATTAAGGAAAAACCAGATGCAATTTTACCTACAATGGGAGGCCAAACAGGCCTTAATGTCGCCTTAGACCTTAATAAAAAAGGCATTTTAAAAAAATATAAAATTGAACTTATTGGTGCATCTAAAAAAGCTATAGATATGGCAGAAGATAGGGAATTATTTGCTGAAGCAATGGAAAGAATTGGCCTAAAAGTACCACTAGCTAAATTGGCTCATTCTCTGGAAGAATGTTGGGAGGTCCAAAAAATAGTGGGGTTCCCTTGCATCATTCGTCCCAATTTTACTCTTGGCGGATCTGGCGGAGGAATTGCTTATAACAGTGATGAATTTGAAGAGATATGTTTGAGAGGTTTAGATATGTCTCCTACATCCGAACTTTATATTGATAAATATCTTGCAGGTTGGAAGGAATATGAAATGGAGGTGGTCAGAGACAAAGCCGATAACTGCATAATAATTTGTTCAATTGAAAATTTTGATCCCATGGGAGTCCATACCGGAGATTCTATTACGGTTGCCCCAGCTCAAACTTTAACAGATAAGGAATATCAAATGATGCGAAATGCATCCATGGCTATTCTCAGAGAGATCGGAGTAGAAACTGGAGGCTCGAATGTTCAATTTGCAATCAATCCTGAAGACGGAGAAATGGTTGTAATAGAAATGAATCCAAGAGTATCCAGATCTTCCGCTCTAGCATCTAAAGCAACTGGCTTTCCTATAGCAAAGATTGCAGCAAAATTAGCCGTAGGATTTACTTTAGATGAATTGAAAAATGATATTAGCAAGGATTCAATTCCAGCTTCTTTTGAACCAACCATAGACTATGTAGTCACAAAAATTCCCAGATTCAATTTCGAAAAATTTAATGGTTCTGACCACACACTCACTTCTCAAATGAAATCCGTAGGAGAAGTAATGGCAATAGGATCTAATTTTAAAGAATCTCTTCAAAAGGCTATGCGAGGTCTAGAAATTGGCTCATCAGGATTCGAATCACCTGAGCTTAGTAAAACTTCTTCCTTGAAAGCCAGGCTAATCTCTCCTACCCCCGAAAGACTGTGGTTTATAGCAGAAGCTTTTCGAAGCGGAATGACTACTGATGAAATAAATAACTTTACAGGAATTGATAATTGGTTCTTGGATGAAATAAAACAAATTATTGATTATGAAAAAGTTATTAGATCTAAAGGCTTCATTAGTTCCAAAGAAAAAATACTTAAAGCAAAACAAATTGGTTTTTCCGATAAACAAATTAGTGAATTAATTAGTTCAACAGAAAACAAAGTAACTTCAATTAGAAAGAAATTTAAGATTAACCCTGTATTTAAAAGAGTGGACACCTGTGCCGCAGAGTTTGAAACTTCCACTGCTTATATGTATTCAACTTATCAAGATGAATGCGAATCTGCTCCAACCGAAAGAAAAAAAATTATGGTCTTAGGAGGAGGGCCAAATAGAATTGGCCAAGGTATAGAATTTGATTATTGCTGTGTCCATGCCGCACAAATTTTAAGGGAAGAAGGTTTTGAAACCATAATGGTTAATTGCAATCCTGAAACAGTCTCAACCGATTACGATACTTCGGACCGTTTATATTTTGAACCCATAACCCTTGAAGATGTTCTTGAAATTTATGAAGTAGAAAGACCATATGGTTTGATTATTCAATATGGCGGTCAAACTCCATTAAAGTTAGCTAGAGATTTAGAAAAAAATGGTGTTCCGATTTTAGGGACTTCACCTGATCAAATAGATTTGTCTGAAGATAGAGCGAGGTTTCAAAAATTTGTGAAAGAAAATAAATTATTGCAACCAGCAAATGGGATGGCGTCAAATAATGATCAAGCACTAAAGATTGCTAATAAAATAGGATACCCAGTAGTCGTAAGGCCTTCTTACGTGCTTGGCGGAAGAGCTATGGAAATTGTTTATGAGGATAATGATTTAAAAAAATATTTATCTGAAGCATTAAGCATAGATAAGAAGAGTCCAGTACTGATAGATAAGTTTTTAGATTTAGCTATTGAATTTGATGTAGAGGCTTTAAGTGATGGGCGAAATCATATTATTTGTGGAGTACTTCAGCACATAGAACAAGCAGGTGTGCATTCGGGCGACTCAGCATGTTCTATTCCACCTTATAGACTATCAAAACAAGCTTTCAAACAAATTGAAGAAACCGCTTTAAAAGTAATTAAGAATATGAAAATTTCTGGATTAGTTAATATTCAATTAGCTTATGTCGATAATAAAGTTTATCTGTTAGAGGTAAACCCACGTGCATCGAGAACTATTCCATTTGTTTCTAAAGCTATTGGAGCTCCTTTGGCGAAGATAGCAGCTCAAGTAATGTCTGGAAAAAGCCTCAAAAGTTTACGAATTAAAAAATTTAAAAAACCTAATTTCTTTTCGGTAAAAGAAGCAGTTCTTCCATTTGAAAAATTTCAAGCAGTTGATCCAATCCTAGGTCCAGAAATGAGATCTACTGGTGAGGTGATGGGCATTGGTTCAACTTTTGAAGAGGCTTATGAAAAGGCCCAGATAGCTGCAGGAGTTAGTATTCCTATCAAAGGCGCTGCTTTCATAAGCGTCAGGGATCAAGATAAAGATTATATTCAGGAAATTGCAAGGGATTTAAATGCCTCTGGATTTAGCTTGATTGCAACAAGAGGCACCGCGAGAAAAATAAGGGAACAAGGAATCAAGGTAAAACAGATTAACAAAGTTCTAGAGGGCAGACCTCATATTGTAGACTTAATGAAAAATAAAGAGGTAAGTTTGGTTATTAATACTACTGAGGGTAGAGAATCTATAACCGATTCTGCCTCAATTAGAAGAACAGCGCTAGATCAAAAAATTTGTTGCACGACTACTGTTGAAGGTGCTCGGGCTATTTGTTCCGTTATTAAAAATCAGGTTGATTGGAGAGTGAAAAAGCTACAAGATATCCATTAAGGATATGAGTGATATAGCACCAATGACTATTGAAGGAGAGGCTGCTCTAAGAGAAGAGCATGAGCATCTCACGAAGAACGTAAGACTAAGGCTTTCCAAAGAAATTGCTGCAGCTAGAGAATTTGGAGACCTTAAGGAAAATGCTGAATATCACGCCGCAAAAGAGCAACAAGGCCTAAGTGAAGCTAGAATAAAAGAAATTGAAGGCAAGCTTTCGAATGCTCAGGTAATAGACATTAAAAGTATTCCAGAATCAGGAAAAATTATTTTTGGAACAACCGTAGAACTCTTTGATATAAATTCAGAAAAAGAAGTAACTTATAAAATTGTAGGCGAGGATGAGGCAAATGTATCAGAAGGGAAAGTTTCTTTTTCATCGCCCTTAGCAAGATCTTTAATTGGAAAATCTGTTGATGAAACAGCTAGATTTGAAAGTCCTTCTGGGACACAAGAATACGAAATTATATCTATAAAACATATTTAACTTGAGCAAGCAAATAAATTACTTTTCGGGAGAAAGGTATAACCAATTAGCAAAAAAAGAAGGGTATCGCTCAAGAGCAGCTTTTAAACTAATCCAAATAAATAAAAAATTTAATCTAATAAAGTCTGGTCAAAATATACTCGATATAGGCGCCTCTCCAGGAAGTTGGTCTCAAGCAGCAAAGAAGATTATTAAAAATAACGGGACTATTACAGCCATAGATATTTTGCCAATGGAGAAAATAGATGGAGTTCAATTCATTCATAAAGATCTATTAGAAGTAGATGAAAGGGAGTTTCAATTTAAATTTAACCTTGTAATTTCAGATATTGCCCCAAATATAAGTGGTATAAGAATTTTAGACGATGAAAAAATGATTGAACTTTTAAATATAGAAATATATCTAATTGAAAAAGTGCTTGAAAAGGGTGGTTCTTTTCTTGCAAAATGTTTTCAAGGTGAATCATACGTTCACCTTAAGAAAGGTTTAAAAGAAAGATTTAAAGAAATACATAGATTCAAGCCAGATGCATCAAGAAAGACTTCGAATGAATGTTATTTAATAGGAATTAATAAAAAAGGATAAAAATATAATGTCACAATTTATGAGAAATATTTTAGTTTGGTTGGTCATCTCAGGAATAACTTTCGTAGCCATACAAAACATCTATAACCAAGGACCATCTCAGAACATGAATTATTCAGAGTTTGTTTCTCTTGTGAATAAAGATCAAATCTCTCAAGTATCTTTTAAAGGAGATGGTTACACCATAGAAGGGATAACTCAAGATGGGACTCCTTTCAAAACAACCAGACCTGTCTATGTTCAAGATGACCAACTAATGAATGATTTATTTGACCATCAAGTTCAGGTAGTTGGAGAAGAGCCTGCCAGAGAAAGTATTTGGACTCAATTACTTGTGGCAAGTTTTCCTATCCTAATTATTTTGGCAATATTCTTTTTCTTCATGAGACAAATGCAAGGAGGGATGGGCGGCCGCGGCGGTCCTATGAGCTTTGGGCGAAGTAAAGCAAAACTTCTTGAAGGAGGAAAAGTCAAAACAACTTTCAGAGATGTAGCTGGAGTTGAAGAAGCAAAAGAAGAAGTGCAAGAACTTGTAGACTTTTTGAGAGACCCTTCTAGATTTCAAAAACTTGGAGGAAAAATTCCTCGTGGAATTCTAATGGTAGGTTCTCCTGGTACAGGTAAAACATTACTTGCAAGGGCAATTGCTGGAGAAGCTAGAGTCCCTTTTTTCACTATTTCTGGATCGGATTTTGTGGAAATGTTTGTTGGTGTTGGAGCTTCAAGAGTTAGAGATATGTTTGAACAAGCCAAGCGTCAGGCGCCTTGTATAGTTTTTATTGATGAGATTGATGCAGTTGGCAGGCATAGAGGAGCAGGTTTAGGCGGAGGCCACGATGAAAGAGAACAAACTTTAAATCAACTTCTTGTAGAAATGGATGGCTTCGAAGCAAATGAAGGAATAATTGTCATAGCAGCAACTAACAGACCTGATGTTTTAGATCCAGCTTTGTTAAGACCGGGAAGATTTGACAGACAGGTGGTAGTTCCTCTTCCAGATATAAAAGGTAGGGAGCAAATACTTAATGTTCATATTAGAAAAGTGCCCATCGACAAAGGTGTAGAGACTTCTTACATAGCAAGAGGAACTCCAGGATTTTCAGGTGCAGATCTTGCAAATTTAGTAAACGAGGCAGCTTTGTTTGCTGCAAGATCTGGCAAAAAGAAAGTTTCCATGGAAGAACTTGAGCTAGCAAAAGATAAGGTAATGATGGGTGCTGAAAGAAGAAGTATGGTAATGAGCTTAGAGGAAAAGACCAAAACCGCTTACCACGAAGCTGGTCATGCTATTGTTGGTAGGACTCTCGAACACCATGACGATGTATATAAAGTTTCAATAATCCCTCGAGGTAGAGCTTTAGGTGTGACAGTCTTTCTTCCAGAAGAAGATAAATACAGTTTTAGTAAAGAATCTATTCTAGATAGAATCTGCGGCCTCTTTGGAGGAAGGATTGCAGAAGAGATAATTTATGGCTCAGAAGCAGTCACGACTGGAGCATCAAATGATATTGAGAGAGCAACAGAGTTAGCAAGAAATATGGTAACTAAATGGGGGCTTTCGGAGAAGCTTGGTCCAATTCGTTATGAAGAAGAAGGCGATGAGCCTTTCTTAGGAAGGACAGCAGGAACAAAGTCTACAATTTTCTCAGACAAGACTGCTAATCTGATTGATGAAGAATCAAAAAAAATTATTGATACTTGTTATAAAAGAGCTACAAAGATTCTAAGAGATAATAAAGATAAGCTTCATTTAATGGCAGAGTCCTTAGTTGATTTAGAAACCCTAACAAGTGACCAGATAGATGACATCATGGCTGGAGCAAAACCTAGAGCAAATAATGATGGCGATTCATCGAACCAGGGCAATAAAAAAGGTTCTACCGAACCTCCTATAAAAGATCCTGCAGAGCAGACCTAAAGCTCTATGTGATGCTCTTTGGAAAAAAAGAGATAGATCTTTCTAAGCCAGTAGTAATGGGGATAATTAATATCACCCCAGATTCTTTTTATGATGGAGGAAAGTATTTCTCTTCTAAAACTAAAAAGCCTCTATTATCTAAAATCAAAGCATCAATAGATCAGATGATATCTGATGGCGCCCTAATTGTTGATGTGGGTGCTCAAACAACCAAACCTGGATTTCGTGCCATTTCTGAACAGGAAGAACTAGATAGAATTATGCCTGTTCTTGAGATTTTAAAGGAGAGCCCTTTAGGAGTCTCTCTTGATAGTTTTAGTTTGAGCGTGATAAAAGAATCACTAAACTATAAAGTAGATATGGTTAATAATGTATTTTCGTTTGAGAACGAAAAAACTTTTGATTTTATTTGTTCGAAAGATTTGATGATTAGCGTCTGTCACCAGGGCGGCAAAGACTTAAAAAACAATATTTTTAAAGATGTGAATAATTTTTTTGAGAATCAATTTAAGAGGTTTAAAAAAAGTGGCTTCGATACGAAAAAAATGATTTTTGACCCCGGCTTTGGATATGGTAAATCAGTCAATCAAAATTTAAGTCTCCTTGCAAATATTCAGGCAGTGAAGAAAGACAGATTACTTCTTGTTGGGCTCTCTCAAAAAAAATTTCTTAAGTACTTATTTGAAGACAAACAAAACCATTTAAATAAACAAAGTTATGCTGCTGCTATAATTGCAGCTATAGGAGGGGCAAATATTCTTAGAGTCCATCAAGTTAAAGAAACAGTAAATTTGTTAGGTAAAGTTTTTGATTAAAAATCTTAAAAAAGAAGGCAAAAAATTTTTTGGTACTGATGGCATCAGAGGACCTATTGCATCCAAAACCAGTCCAGATTTTATTCTAAAACTTGGATGGGCAGCAGGAAGCGTTTTTAAAGAACTTGGTATTAATTCCTTCATCATTGGTAAAGATACAAGAATCTCTGGTTATATGCTGGAAGCAGCTCTTCAAGCAGGAATTATTGCATCTGGTTTGAACGTAAAATTGGTAGGGCCTCTTCCAACTCCAGCGGTCTCTTATTTGGTAAGTACTTTTAAGAACGAGGCAGGAATAGTAATTAGTGCTTCACACAACTCATACGAAGATAATGGAATAAAGTTTTTTGATGTTGAAGGCAAAAAAATATCGGATGAGTTGGAAATCAGAATCGAAGAAAAGCTTTTAAAACCTATTAACGTAGTAAATCCTGAAAACTTAGGAAAAGCTTCAAGAATTAGTGACGCAAGTGGTCGATATATAGAATATTGCAAAAAAGCTTTATCGCCTTCTTTAAGCTTAAGTTCTTTAAAAATTGTCCTAGATACTGCTAATGGTGCTGCGTATGATGTTGCGCCAAAAGTATTCAGAGAATTAGGAGCTGAAGTTATTTCTATATCTGATAAACCTGATGGAATGAACATTAACAAAGATTGTGGTTCGACTGATTTAAATCTTTTAAAACAAGAAGTTCTTAAAAACGATGCAGATTTTGGCTTAGCTCTTGATGGCGATGGAGATAGATTAAAGGTTGTAGACTCAAAAGGAAATCCACTAGATGGAGACGATATTCTTTTTATTCTTGCAAAGTACAAATTTGAAAATCAAATCATTTTAGGAACAAAAGGCGTAGTAGGAACTCATATGACAAACAAAGGTCTAGAGAATATTTTTAATGATTTGGGAATTGAGCTTATTAGATCAGATGTTGGAGATAAATATGTTTTAGAAAAATTGTTAGACTTAGGTTGGCAACTCGGAGGAGAGCAATCAGGACACATTATTTGTCTTGAAAATGTAGCTACAGGAGATGCCATTATCGCATCGATAAAATTTCTAGAAGCATATCTAGATTTCGGAAAGCCCCTAGATGTCATTCTTTCAGATTTCAAAAAATATCCTCAATCTCTTACAAACGTAAAGACTGCAAAAGCAGATAAGATACTAGGTAATAAAAAATTTAAAGTGAAGTGTAAAGAAGTAGAAAAAGAGTTATCTAGTGCGGATGGAAGAATTTTAATTAGGAAGTCTGGTACTGAAGAATTGTTAAGAATTTTAGTTGAATCCAACGATTTAAATTTAACAGAAGATTGCAGCAACCAAATTACTGAACTTGCTTTAGAACTTTCTTAGTATGAAATACTTAATAGCAAACTGGAAAATGAACAAGCTTGACTTTTTAAGTTGGCAGAATAAATTTTTGGAAGATTTTCAGATCGATAAATCTGAAGATACAAAAATTATAGTTTGTGGACATGCAGCAGATTATTCTGTTATTGATGCCTCTAAACATGAAAAAATTCTCTTAGGAGCACAGGACGTTTCAAGGCATAAAGAAGGTGCTTATACAGGTCAAATTTCAGCAAGCATTCTAAAAAGTAAAAATATTAGTACTTGTTTGGTAGGCCACTCAGAAAAGAGGGAAGATGGAGATACGAACGAAATAGTCTACGAAAAAGCAAAGCAGCTGGAAAAGGAGGGGATTGAAAAAATATTATGTATAGGAGAAAGTCTTGAAATTTTGAATGAAGGTCTCAGGAAAAATTTTTTACAAGAACAATTAAATTTATTTCTTAACAAGAACATATTACCTGATTTGATAGCTTATGAGCCCATATGGGCAATAGGGACAGGCAAAGCAGCAAGTGTAAATTCAATAGGAGAAGCAGTGATAATAGTTCATGAATTTATTAAAAACTTCGATAAAGAAATTCCTCTTTTATATGGGGGTAGTGTTTCTTCAAAAAATATTAGTGAAATAATGAGTATTAAGCGTATAGACGGATGTCTAGTTGGAAATGCGTCGCTTGATGCTAAAGAATTTGCTAATATCGCATCTCAAATTTAGCCATGGTAACAATTTTTGTAATATTTCAGGTCATAATTGCTATTTCTTTAGTGGTGGTTATTCTTCTTCAACACGGGAAAGGAGCAGACATAGGTTCTGCTTTTGGAGGAGGAGCAAATAATGCTATGTTTAGCCCTGCAGACTCAACAAATATATTAACTAAAATTACTTGGGGTTTAGTAGTTTTATTCTTTCTAATAACAGTGGGAATATCTCTCTATCAAAAAGTCTCTTTAGATACAGAGCTGGATGTATTCACTACTTTAGATGATGAAAATACAGAAATTTTCGAAGAGAA
>CETB01046954.1_pt1 | contig 10741 bp, 9 predicted proteins | sample 356381 | NCBI WGS metagenome assembly CETB01 (sample SAMEA2622545, study PRJEB7988) | marine metagenome | biome: marine biome (ENVO:00000447); feature: deep chlorophyll maximum layer (ENVO:xxxxxxxx); material: "saline water (ENVO:00002010), including plankton (ENVO:xxxxxxxx)" | depth 155 m | reverse complement strand
TTAAAACATCAGTAGCACTATCTACATAAGGATCATTTTGTAAGCCATATTCAATCACACCTTGATTATAAAAACGCCTTAAAATTAATTCACTTGCTAACCGCCTTCTAATGTCTATTTCATGTCGAGCTAAATCCATTTTTTTTGCACTTAGTATTTTAGCTTTTAATAAAGCTATGTCATCTTCCATTGTACTTAAATAGTTTTCCTCATCTAATGTTTCTTCTAATAATGAAACGACCTCGTCTGAATATACTGAAAACTCAAAACTGTCTTTTTCGAGATAATTTTGAAATTGTGAAAATAGCTCATCAGTTAGAATAAATTCTTTTGGTGAATTTGGAAACGTAATTGTTTCAAACACATTGTCACTAAACTTAAAAATGTGGTTGTCTTTAAGGAGGGAAAAAACTATTTTCGCATTCTCCCTTTCTTCCATTTCAATGTCAGGGTTAATCCCCCCTCCACCGAAGACATGTCTGCCATTTTTTGTCAAGAACGATGTTTCTAGATTCTTGTCGTCTTTATTTTTGTCGTCAGAGTTCTTTTGAATACACCTACCCGATGGAGTATAGTATTTTGCCACGGTTAATTTTAATTGTGTATTATAGGACAGTTTTTGATTTTGTTGAATTAGCCCTTTCCCGAAAGAGTTTCTTCCCATCACAACACCCCTGTCTAGATCCTGAAGGCAGCCAGCTACAATTTCAGATGCAGACGCGGATCGTTCATTAATTAACACTACTACCGGTAAATTTTCGTATAGTGCATCTTTTTTTGTGACATATGTTTTATTCCATGCCGTGTTTTTGCCTTTTGCAGTTAAAATAGTATCATTTTTAGGGACAAATAAGTTTACAATTTCCAGGCATTCCCGTAATAATCCACCAGGATTATTACGTAAATCAAGAATAAGTCCGGTTAATTCATTGTTAGACAAACTATCTAAATCAATTAATGCATCTTTCACCTCTTGTGAAGACCTTCTTTTAAACTGAGTCAATTTAATATAGGCGGTATTATTATTGATTAATTCATAATAAGGCACGGTGGCTGTTTTTATTTTTTCTCTCGTAATCGTAACAGTTTTAATTTTGTCCGATGGTGTTTTGAACTTGATGATAACAGATGTGCCGGCGGCTCCCCTTAACAATTCACTTACATCTTCCGTATTCATATTTTTCATTTTCTGTCCGTCAATTTCAATAATTTTGTCCCCGATTTGTAAATTTGCTTTGTCAGAAGGCGACCCTTTAAAGGGCTCTGCAATAACCACATAGTCATCAATTTTTCGAATTTTTGACCCAATTCCACCATATTCTCCAGTGATTGATCTTTCTCTATAATCTTCCACTTCTGATTCGGGTATATAAACTGTCCATTGGTCGAGTGTTTTTAACATATTATCTATTGTTTCTTCCATCAATTTACCCGGATTGATGTTTTCTACATAAGACTTTTCTAGTTCTCTATAGATATTATTAAAAATTTCTAAATTTTTTGATATTTCAAAATAATTCGATGCAAATGGAGCTAGTAATATGGTTGTGATGATAATAAATAATATGTAGTGTAATTTTTTCATAATTAAAGTCTAATAAGGTTCATTAAGGGACTGGGTCATATCCTGATCCCCCAAATGGGTGGCAACTAAAAATTCGTTTAAGTCCAAGAGATATAGCTTGTTTTGTTCCATGTTTTTTAAAACAGTCAATACAGTAATTAGAGCATGTTGGAGAATATCTACAGTTTTGTCCCAAAATAGGTGAAATTGTAACTTGATAAAGTTTAATTAAATAAATTAAAATCTTATGTATTTGTTTCATTTAATGTAATCAGATTAAGTAAATGTAATAATTCTGTTTTTAATTTATTAAACTCAGGCAAAGTACTTTTATTATAAATTATAATAATTTCTAAGGGCTTTAGCAGCAGGCTATATATTTTGAGCTTATTTGCCCTAAAGCTTTCTCTAATAACTCTTTTTGTATAATTTCTATCGACCGCCTTTTTTATATTTTTTTTTGGAACAGAGATTAGTACTTTGATTGGATTTTCTGTTTGACTGTCACCTTCTCTCCAAATAATTGTTAATTGACTACCATGTAAGCGGAATCCCGCTTTATATAATTTATTGATATTACTTTTGCTTAAATTCTGATCTTGTTTAGAAAATGATAATTTCATTTTCTAGCTTTAGATGATTGTATATAGGCATCAATGGCCATGCTCATTGATGGATGTTGTTCATTTGGAGCTTTTATATTAATGTCTAGTCCCGCCTCCACAGCAGCATTATATGTTCCTTCACCAAACACTGCAATTTTAATATTCTCTTGTTGAAATTTCGGGAAATTTTCATAGAGTGAGGCGATATCTCTGGGGCTGTAAAAAACTAGCATGTCAAAGTTTTGGATTTTTATTTTTTTAATATTCGTGGCAACAGTATTAAAAAAAACTCCACGAGTATAATTAATGTCACTGTTGTCCAATTGCTCTAAAATCCCATTTTTGATAAAATTACTAGAAACAAACAAAAACCTTTCTTCTTCATGTTTAGCCATTATTTCAATCAGTTCTGAAAAATTATTATTTGCGGAATATATCTTCCTCTTTCTATAGGCTATATATTTTTGAAGATAATATGACACCGCCTCAGATATACAAAAATACTTCATTGAATTAGGCACAGTGATTCTCATTTCGTCACATATCCTAAAATAATGATTCACAGCGTTTCTGCTAGTTAAAATTAAAGCAGTATACTTTTGGACATTAATCTTCTTGAGTCGGATATTTTTTACAGTTTCTCCCTCAATAGTTAAAAATGGCTGAAATACGATTTGCAGGTTTCTTTTTTTGGCTAAATCATGAAATGGAGAATTCTGTGTCGTTGGGACAGGTTGTGCAATTAAAATTTTCATTTTTTTGGCCATTCGAATTTAAACTGTCTTTAAAATACTAATCTAATTAAATGGAATAGTATTAAATAAGGTAATAACTCAAGAGCACAAAGGTACAAAATATTATAAAAAACAAATGTAATCACAAGTAGATTTAGTCGGTATAGCATAATTATTTTCAAAATAAAATATAAAAAACCAAAAATAAATGATAGGGTAAAGGGCGCTTGGATTATAATTAAACCTTCCTTAAAATATGAAACAAATAAAATTATAGGCAAAAAAATCATTGAACAGAACAATAACTTAGTTGTGTATGAGTAATAGTGTTTTTTTCCAAAATCTTTCCACTCAAAAAGAAACCCCAACAGATAGGGGGCGTAAATTTTCATTAACACAAAACACGTGAACATGACCACAATCTTGACAAATAAAAAGGGGGACATTATTCCTGTTGTAGAAAAGAAATAAATGGATATAGGAATAGACACTAGAATTAGTATGTTTATAAGTGCTAAAAGAGAAAAAACAACTGAGCTGGTTCGATGATAAATAAGAGAGTATTTTTGATTAAAAGGATATTGTAATAAAAAAAACAACCGATTTTTATCGCTAAATGTTAAGACCCCAAAAATAAATGTAGAAAGAAATAACAGGATAGTATATATGTCACTTAAATAAAAGGCCATCAAAAATATCTTTATGATTAAATCATTCTGTAAAGCTAAATTATTATTTTTGCTTTCAAAATTAATATCTTATGTCTAAACAGGATCATTTTCAATCACCAGATTATTATTTGTTAGATGAATTACTAACCACAGAGCATCTTCTAATAAGAAAAACTATCCGGGAATTTATTAAAAGAGAGGTCTCTCCAATTATTGAAGAAGTTTGTCAATCATGTGTTTTTCCAATGGGCCTAATTCCAAAATTAGGTGAGTTAGGTTGTTTCGGTCCTTTTATACCCAATCAGTATGGTGGTGCTGAGCTTGATCAAATATCATATGGTTTAATTATGCAGGAATTAGAAAGAGGTGATTCAGGTATTAGATCAACAGCCTCTGTTCAGTCATCTTTAGTAATGTACCCGATTTTTGCTTATGGTGATGATGATCAAAAAAGGAAATACTTACCAAAACTCGCAAGCGGTGAACTGATGGGCTGTTTTGGCCTAACAGAACCGAATCATGGTTCGAATCCGGCGGGCATGGAAAGCCGGTTTATAGATCAAGGAGATCATTTTTTACTTAATGGCTCTAAGCTTTGGATATCAAACTCTCCTTTTGCTGACATTGCTGTAGTTTGGGCAAAGAATCAAAATAACAGAATACAAGGATTGATTATAGACACAAAGATGGAGGGGGTGTCTACACCAGAAACACACAATAAGTGGTCCCTAAGAGGCTCTGTTACAGGTGAAATTATTTTTCAAAATGTCAAGGTGCCTAAAGAAAATTTATTAAGAGGTAAAGATGGATTGGGAGCTCCGTTAGGATGCCTAGATAGTGCAAGGTATGGCATTGCGTGGGGAGCCATTGGGGCAGCTATGGATTGCTATGACACGGCATTAAAATATTCAACGGAAAGAACGCAATTTGGTAAGCCGATAGGATCATTTCAATTACAGCAAAAAAAATTAGCTGAAATGATTACTGAAATTACAAAAGCCCAGTTGTTAACATGGAGACTAGGTGTTTTAAAAAATGAGGGTAAGGCAACGTCTGCTCAAATTTCCATGGCGAAAAGAAATAATGTTGAAATGGCCCTTCAAATAGCTCGTGAATCAAGACAAGTTTTAGGGGCAATGGGTATTACAGGTGAGTATCCGATTATGCGTCATATGATGAACTTGGAATCAGTCATTACATATGAGGGGACTCATGATATTCATTTGTTGATTACTGGCCAAGATATCACAGGAATAAGCGCATTCAAATAATAGTAGCTTCTTATTCAGGCTGTTAGATTTAACCCTCACAACTTTCACATGATTTTTTTTGTTTGAATTTTTGTGCCGCATTCATACTGTGTTGATAGTATAGAGATTTTAACCCCAATTTCCATGCAGTAATATAAATTTTATTAATTTCTTTTGGCGACATATCTGGATGCACCATAATATTGACGGATTGACCCTGGTCAATATAGGTTTGTCTATTTGATGCTTGATATATTATATCCATTTGATCAATCTCAGCATATGTTTTAAAGACTTCCTTTTCTTCTGGCGTTAAGAAGTCCAAATGCTGTACTGAGCCATCATAATCACGAATACTATTCCAAACTTCTTTAGTGTTTTTATTTTTTTTGTTTAACAAATCAACCAAAAAAGAATTTTTAATTGTTGTTTTCACTTTAGCAATATCTTTAACATAAATATTGGACCAAATTGGCTCAATTCCCTGAGAAACTTGTCCTAGAATAAAAGCAGAGGACGTTGTTGGGGCAATAGCATTTAGCGTAGTGTTGCGTCGACCATGTCCCTTTAATACTTTTGGTTCCCCAAACATTTTAGCTAATTTTTCAGATGCTTTGTAGGAACGTTTTTTAATAAATTTAAATACCTCTGTGTTGAGAGTAAACGCCTTTTCGCTATTGAAAGCTAACATTTTAGATTGTAATAATGAGTGCCAGCCGAGGACCCCCAGGCCTAATGCACGATTTTCTTTTGCAAAATTGTAAGCCCTCTCCATAAACAAAAATGTTTGTTGATCATCTCTGTCTTCAGAGTTTTTATATACTTCAAGTTTTTCTGTGAATTCTGTAATTACGGCGTCTAAAAAATAAACCATGGTTTCAACTGCGTCAGTGTTTTTCCATTTTTCATAGTGTAGAACATTTAATGACGAAAGAACACAGACAAATGACCATTTCTCATTTGATGGAAGCATAATCTCAGTACATAAGTTACTAGCATTAATTTTATAACTACCCTCTTTATACACATCTGGAGCGCCATCATTGGCATTATCTTTAAAAAAGATGTATGGATAACCTATTTCACCTCGTCTTTGGATTACTTTTGCCCAAGTATTTCTTTTCTCTTGATCACCTTGGATCATTTCGGTCATCCATTTGTCGGTTACTGTTACTCCGTGTGTTAATTCTTGAATTGGATTCCCTTCAGTTCCAATGTCTAAAAACTCAGAAATGTCGTTATGTTCAATAGGCAAGTACGGCGAAAATCGCCCCCTTCTTACTGAGCCCTGACTCACAACATCAACCATGCTTTCAAATAGTTGCATAATATGTACAGATCCAGAAGCCTGTCCATTATTTTTTACTGGAGCCCCTCGGTGTCTAAGGTGCCCAAAATATCCAGAGGTTCCGCCCCCAAGTTTTGACATCATGCCTACCTCTGATTGAGTATACAGAATATTTCCCATGTCATCAGAAATATTAGATCCAAAACAACTTATCGGGAGTCCTCGTTTTTTCCCAAAATTAGACCAAACTGGGGATGCTAATGAGAAGAAGCCCTGTGACATATAGTCATAAAATTTATCACCATAACCCTTTATGCCAAGAATTTCTTCTGCCCTGTCAGCGATTTCTCTAATTCGTGTTTCCGGAGTTAGATCAGGAGTTAAATATCCCGCAGATAAAAAACTTCTACTATGATCAGTTAACCAACTAAAAGCGTCATTTTCTTGATTCCTTGTTTTTTTAAGATGATTGTTTCGAGCCGATAATAAATCCGCTCTTCTCGAATCGTGTGAGTCGACCTGGATCTCTTTTTTAATGCCGTTATCGATGGTTGTTTTTTTCATAATTTATTTAAGATATTTTTCAAGTTTATCATCGGTTTCAAACAGGTCTTCCCCAGTTATGCTTTGCGTTCGTTTACTATAGTTGATAGATCGCTTTACAAAAAAATCTCCATGCTTCGTGCCAATAATTTCATCATTAAACCACTCGGTTTTAGCCAGTATTTCTTCATCTGTTTTGAATACTTTTTTGACTCCTACGCTATCTAATGACTTGTTAAATCGGTCTTTGATGAATTCGTTTATTTGTTTTTTGGGTAGAAACTCTAACTCTCCATCTTCAAAAATCCAATCAACAATTGCACTTTCTGCCTCATATGCTTTTTTGCACATATCTTGAATTTTATCTTCATATTCATCATTAAACCAATTGGGGTGTTCAGATTTTAATATTTTTATTAAATCGATTCCAAAGTCACCATGTATTTGTTCTTCCTTAGATGTCGCCTCTACTACATTAGAAATTCCCTTCAACATGTTTCGATGCTTATTAAACGCCATGATAATTAAAAACTGTGAAAATAATGATACGTGTTCAATGAAAAGAGAAAATAATAAAACGGACTCACTATATTCTTGATTATTTTCACTTTTTGAATTCGCTAAAGCCGTCTCAAGATATTTGACTCTTTTCATAATAACGGGCTTTTTTTTAAGTGCCTCAAACTCTTTATTCAGCCCTAAGATTTCTAATAAATGTGAATACGCATCTGCATGACGGACCTCACTCTCTGCAAATGTTGCTCCCACGGAACCAATTTCAGGCTTTGGTATCTTCTGGTACATGTCTCCCCAAAAACTCTTTACGGCCACTTCAATTTGAGAAATAGCGAGCATAGTATTTTTGATGGCAGTTTGCTCTTTTTTTGATAAACGGGTTTTGAAATCTTGAATGTCACTTGTAAAATTAAATTCTGAATGGATCCAATATGAGTGTCTAATTGCAGGAACGTATTCGTATAATTCGGGATATTCATATGGCTTTAAATTGATGCGTTTTTCAAACATATCTCTCGCCCGTTTTTTCGATTGCATGTTCCTATAAAGTATATATGCTTTCGCCACATCTAAAAACTCACTCTGCATAAGTTTCTTTTCAACTAGGTCTTGAATTTCTTCTACATTGGGAGTATAGCGAGGACTTTCTAGTTTTCGTTTTATTAATTCCTCTTGAACTGCCATTGAAATTTTTTCAGCATCTTTTACATCTCCATTTTTAACTGATATCATCGCCCTTAAGACTGCGTCTGTAATTTTTTCTAACACAAATGGCTTTTTATTAAAGTTTCGTTTAAAAATATTTTCAATTTGCATATCAGTCAGTGTTCTCGAATAGCAACCTCTAGGCTACTATTTTATAATAGTTTTTATTTATACAATTTATTTTGGGGGTCAACAAATTCACGAACGTGTCGTATTGAATCTGCTGTTAACAAAGATTTAATTTTAAATTAAATATTACAATAAACTAAGTAAAATAAATCGATTTAGTTTTTAACAACGATTGTTATTAACTTTTTTTTAGATTTAATTTTTGAATATATTTAAAATGCGCAGATAATTAAAACTATTATTTATTTAAATAAACTAAATTTGAAAAACATTTTATTCTATATAAATTATTTAAGTGGTAGAGTTAAAAAAAATAATAAGTCATTGTAAGGAGTATGGTTTTATATTTCCTTCTAGCGAAATTTATGATGGCCTAGCAGCGACTTATGATTATGGGCCATTTGGGGTTGAATTAAAAAACAATATTAAACAATCTTGGTGGAGGTCAATGGTTCGGGAAAATGAGAATATTGTTGGTATAGACTCGGCAATCTTTATGCATCCATCTATTTGGAAGGCATCTGGGCATATTGATGCATTTAATGACCCCTTAATTGACAATAAAGAGTCTAAAAAAAGATACAGAGCAGATGTTTTAATAGAGGATGAATTGGAAAAATATCAGCAAAAAATAAATAAAGAGATATTAAAAGCAAAAAAAAGGTTCGGGACCGCATTTAATTTATCTACCTTTCAAACAACACACCCTAGGGTTGTAAAGTATAGCAATAAAATTACATCTATCAGTAAAAGATTATCGGATTCATTGGAACAAGATAGCTTAGATGAATTGAAAAACATAATAGAAGAATTAGAGATTCGATGTCCAGTTTCAGGAACAACCAACTGGACAGATGTAAGGAAGTTTAATTTAATGTTTGAGACAAAAGTTGGTGCCTTAGCCAATGAATCAAGCAAATTATTTTTAAGACCAGAAACAGCTCAGGGAATATTTGTAAATTTTTTAAATGTTCAAAAAAGCGCTAGAAAAAAAATTCCTTTTGGTGTCGCTCAAATAGGCAAGGCCTTCAGGAATGAGATTGTGGCAAGGCAATTTATTTTTAGAATGAAAGAGTTTGAGCAAATGGAGATGCAATTTTTTGTTCGTCCTGGAGAAGAAATAAAATGGTATAATTTCTGGAAAGAATCGCGAATGGACTGGCATAAAAGTCTTAATTTAAATTTTGGAAACTATAGGTTCCATGATCATCAGAATTTAGCACATTATGCAAATGCGGCTTGTGATATTGAGTTTGAATTCCCGATAGGGTTTAAGGAATTAGAGGGAATTCATTCGAGAACAAATTACGATTTATCTCAACATCAAAACTTTAGCAAAAAACGGTTATCTTACTTTGATCCAGATCAAAAGGAAAGCTATATCCCTTATGTAGTTGAAACATCAGTGGGGTTAGATAGATTATTTTTATCTATTTTATGTGGTTCTTTTGTTGAAGAAACTGTAAATAATGAGCAGCGAATAGTATTAAAAATTCCTCCAAAATTAGCGCCTGTTAGTGTAGCTGTTTTGCCGTTACTAAAAAAGGAAGAGTTAACTGATAAGGCTCGAGATATTTTCACGAATTTAAAATCAACATTTTCTTGTCACTTTGAAGAAAAAGATTCTATCGGTAAGCGATATCGAAGACAAGATGCTATTGGTACTCCTTTTTGCATCACTGTCGATCATGATACAATTACGGACAATCAAGTTACGTTGCGTGATCGAAACACGATGCAACAAGAACGAATCCCTATAATTAAATTAAATAAAATTATTAAAGAGAGGCTTGATATTTAGCTTCAACTGCCTTCCAATTCACAATATCCCAAAAGGCTTTAATGTAATCAGGTCTGCGATTTTGATAATTTAGATAATAAGCATGCTCCCACACATCTAGTCCTAATATAGGAGTCCCTTCGCATCCGCCCACCATGAGCGGATTGTCTTGATTTGGTGTAGAACAAATACTTAATTCCCCATTTTTAGAACACAACCAGGCCCAGCCAGAGCCAAAACGAGTTGCTGCAGCTTGCGCAAATTGTTTTTTCATCGCATCACAGCTCCCAAAACTTTTTTCTATTAATGCAATAAAGTCGTTAGATGCTTGTTCGGCGTTAGGGCTTAAAATTTCCCAAAACAAGCAGTGGTTATAATATCCGCCGCCATTATTTTGAATTGCCACAGGCAAATTCGGAGTTTTTAGAATTTCTTCAATTGATTTATTTTCAAATTCTGTTCCTTCAATAGCTTTATTTAAATTGTTTGTGTAACCAGCATGATGTTTAGAATGATGGATTTCCATTGTTTTTGCATCGATATGCGGCTCTAATGCACTATAATCATAATTTAATTGTGGTAATTCAAATGCCATAATATATTTATTTAATCTTTTAGCAAAGATAATGAACTTGCTATAATTTTATCATTTTGATTGAGAAATATTTGCATTTTGGGCCAACCCCACATTTGGCGAATAATTAGTGCAGAGATTCTCTCAATAATTTGTTCTTTGTTTTCTTGAATTTCTAATTGTAATGTATTTTGGTTATTGCTATTTCCTAATTCTGAAATTATCCAATTTGTTAATTCTTCTAAGATTTTTTGAGATGCCTCATTGCTAAGTTGAAAGTCTTCAAATGTATCTAGCTTTTCTCTGTTCATATCAACATAATCAAAAACAAAATTATTAAAAAATTCACTAGTGTATAGGTAAACCAAACTTGTTGGGAGAG
>CETB01027918.1_pt1 | contig 10783 bp, 10 predicted proteins | sample 356381 | NCBI WGS metagenome assembly CETB01 (sample SAMEA2622545, study PRJEB7988) | marine metagenome | biome: marine biome (ENVO:00000447); feature: deep chlorophyll maximum layer (ENVO:xxxxxxxx); material: "saline water (ENVO:00002010), including plankton (ENVO:xxxxxxxx)" | depth 155 m | reverse complement strand
CAGAAGAAACTCCAGTAGAAGCTGAGGTAAGTTCAGCAGAAGAAACTCCAGTAGAAGCTGAGGTAAGTTCAGGAGAAGAAACTGCAGCAGAACCCTTAGCAAAAGAAACTCCTGAAGAGCCTGAAGCAGATGAAGCATTGTTAAAGCCTGCTTCTATCGATGAGCAGTCACCAGCGCAGATTATCAAAAAGTTTGAATCCCAACAATTAAAGGATGATATACCTCCATTCAGGCCTGGTGATACGGTTGTGGTTTCTGTAAAGGTTAGAGAGGGAGACAGAACCCGACTTCAAGCTTTTGAAGGGGTAGTAATGAACATTAAAAATGCTGGCCTTAATTCTGCATTTATTGTCAGAAAAATTTCAAGTGGTATCGGCGTTGAAAGAACATTTCAACTTCATAGCCCAATGATCGATTCTATTAAGGTTAAAAGAAAGGGCGATGTGCGGCAGGCAAAACTCTATTATTTACGTGATAGATCAGGAAGATCTGCAAGAATCAAAGAAAGATTAGACTAATCCTATGGCATCCGATTTAGAAAGGGATCATCTCATAGATTCTTTTTTATCTAACCTTCGTCTCGAAAAAGGATTGTCTGAAAATACAATTAAAGCTTACTCTTCTGATTGTTACAACTTTAAAAGCTGGCTTTTGGTCCAAAGAAATTCAGTTTTAAAAAAAACAAGTGAAGAGGATATTAAGCTATATCTTAAAAAACTTCATAGCCTAAATTTTTCGCACAAAACAATAAATAGAAAGCTTTCATCGCTTAAACATTTTTTTATTTTTTTGAGCAAAAAAAGATATATTCAAAATAATCCAGTTATAAATTTTTCAGGATTAAAAAATATAAAATCTTTACCAAAGTCTCTGTCAGTAAATGATGTTAACAGCCTTATAAACGCACCAGATTGCTCAAATTTCATAGGATTAAGAGATAGAGCTATGCTTGAGCTTATGTATGCTACTGGGGTTAGAATTAGTGAACTCATTAATTTGCAATATACCAACATAGATTTAAACAGATCTTTAATAAAAGTTATGGGTAAGGGCGGCAAAGAACGAATGATTCCATTTGGAGATAATGCATTATCATGGATTTCTGATTACATAGAATTCAGAAGAAAAAATAATCTATCTCTTCAATCGAGGGATTTTTTCATAAGTCAGCAAGGTACGAAATTAACTAGACAAGCATTTTGGCATAGGATAAAACATTACCTCTTAAAAACAGGGCTTTCAAAAGATGTTTCACCTCATACCCTTAGACATGCATTTGCAACGCATTTATTAAATAATGGAGCAGACCTTAGATCAGTTCAAATGTTATTAGGCCATAGTGATCTATCTACTACTCAAATATATACTCATATTGCAAAACAAAGATTGAGCGATATGGTAAAGGAGCATCATCCTCGAGGTTAAGTTGACATGAAATTATTATTTTTTATTTTTTTGGTAGTTTTTTCTTTTGAAATAAAATCAGATGAATCAAAAATTGTATCTAGTCTTTCAAACGTTCTACCCGAAGGTATGTCAGTTCAAAGTATTAAGAAATCTCAAATTGAAAATTTATACATCGTCGACATAGGTGATTTGCAGCCTTTATATGTGTCTAAAGACGGAGAATTCTTTTTTTATGGAGAGTTATATGCAATCAATGGCAATCAACTAGAGAACACTACAAAAGATGAAATTAATTTAAAACGAAAAAAAATTCTTGATAATGGACTAGGCAGAGACGATTTCATTAGCTTTAAAGCTATTAATGAAAAATATAAAGTAACAATATTTACTGATGTAGATTGCGGTTATTGTAGAAAGTTTCACAATGAGATGGCAGATTATAATAATCTTGGCATTACTATAAATTATGTTGCTTTTCCAAGATCTGGATTAGATTCCAATTCTTCCAAAAAAATTATTACTGCTTGGTGTTCTTCATATCCAAAAGAAACGCTGACTCAAATGAAACAAGGAAAAGAAGTAGCATTATCTGTTTGCAAAGATCATCCAGTTGAAAAACATTATATGCTAGGACAAAAGATTGGTATTACGGGTACTCCAGCTATAATTAAACCCAACGGAGAGTTGCTTCCAGGATATCTTTCTCCTGAAGAGCTTTTAACTAGATTAAATTAATTATGGCTAAATTAAAAATAGGTATCTGTGGTTGGGGCAATGTTGCAACAGGTTTATATGAGCAACTAGCGAATAGCAACGAACTATACTCTGATTGGGAAATATCATGTATTGGAGCTCGACGAGACAATCCTCGATGCAATCCTGGATCTGTAAAAATTTTAAGAGATATATTTGATGTAGTAAAAGAAGATGTAGATGTTCTTATTGAATTAATTGGAGGAGTTGAAACTGCAAGAGACTTAATATCTGAAGCACTTAATTCTGGAAAGCACGTTGTTACTGCCAATAAAGCAGTTATCTTTGAACATGGCGAAGAGCTCATAAAGCTGGCAAGAAAAAATAATGTGAGATTATTGTTTGAATCAGCGGTCTGTGCAGGAACTCCAACAATTAAAATGCTGTCAAATGATTTAAGTGCCAACAAAATATCAAAAGTTGCAGGGATGCTCAACGGCACAACAAACTTCATTCTTAGTAATATGGAAGAGGGAGCTTCTTATGCAGATGTTTTAAAAGAAGCTCAAGATAATGGCTACGCAGAACCTGATCCAACCTTAGATGTTAATGGTACAGATGCGGCTCACAAAATCGGAATCCTTTCTGCTTTAGCTTTTAATACCGGTCTGCCTTCACCAGAATTTTATATAGAGGGTATAGAAGAAATCCAATCTCAGGATTTTATATATGCTGAAGATTTTAACTTTACTATAAAGCATTTGGCGGTGGCAAAACTATCAACTAGCGGAATTGAGCTTCGCAGTCATCCTGTAATGCTTGATATCAATTCAAGTTTGGCTGGATTGAAGGGAGTAAGAAATGGAATTCAATTTGATACAGATCTTTTAGGAGCATTTCATGTTGCAGGCTCTGGCGCTGGAAGAGAATCAACTGCGTCCGGTTTAATTTCTGATTTACATGCATTATCTAAGTCTAACGAAGTCTCACCGATGAATTATCCTGATTTCTCCAACAAGCCCAATATCTTAAATTTCAATGATCTAACATTTAAGTTTTATGTATATTTAGAGGTTAAAGATGAACCTGGAGTCCTAGCACTAATTAGTAAAACATTTGCTGATCACAATATAAGTTTTGATAAAGTCATTCAAAAAGATCAACAACAAAATGGCAGTGTACCCGTAGTTATATTTACAGACCCAACAATTGAAAGCGAGATGCAAATTGCTTTACAGGGTTTGGCAGATCATCCTGAAGTTTTAAATTCTAAAATTATCAGAATTGAGGATCTTTAATGCTCTTTCATTCAACTAGAGGAAAAGATAAGGATAGAGATTTTTCTTCGATACTAATGCAAGGCTTGGCTGACGACGGGGGTCTTTTTATGCCTAATTATTGGCCACAAGTAGATCTAAATGAAATAAAATCTAAACGATCCTTTGTTGAAGTGGCAAAATGTATAGTCCCATTATTTACCTCCTCTTCATTTTCTCACCAAGAAACTTTAAATATCCTAGAATCAACTTGGCACGATTTTGAGCATAAAGATCTTGTTGGAATAAAAAATTTAAATCATGTTTCCGTCCTAGAGCTTTTTCATGGCCCTACAGCAGCATTCAAAGATTTTGGGCTTCAGTTAGCAGCAGCTTTTTTTAACAAGGTATTAGAATCAGAGGATAAAACTGCAATTGTTTTAGGCGCAACATCAGGTGACACAGGCTCTGCAGCAATTGATGCATGCAAAAACTATGATCGAATTAAGAGCTTTATTATGCTTCCGAATGGAAACATGTCAGAAGTTCAACAAAGACAAATGAGCACTATTAAGTCTTCAAATGTCTACGCCTTAAGGATCAATGGCACTTTTGATGATTGCCAAGATTTAGTAAAACTAGCTTTCAAAGAACGTGATTTTTTAAATAAAAATCAATATTTATTAGCTGTAAATTCAATTAATTGGACAAGAATTATTGGGCAAATTTGTTACTATTTTTACGCATACAATCAATTGCATGAAAAAGGAAAGTTAAGTTTTTCAATTCCAACTGGAAATTTTGGCAATGTATTCGCCTGTTACTCTGCTCATAAAATGGGTTTGCCAGTTAATAAAATTTCTGTAGCTGTTAACAATAATGATATTTTGCATCGTTTCTTTCAAAAAAATGATTATTCAAAACAATCGGTCTACGAAACGATATCTCCAAGCATGGATATAAGTGTGGCAAGTAATTTTGAAAGGCTAATTTATGATCTATTCCTAGATAGAGATGCATCTGTATGTGCTGAAATGTTTGACAATTTCCCAACCAGTCCAATTGATCTGAATATGTCAGTGTGGAAAAAGAAAGAAGATCTTTTTTCATCAAGTAAGGTTAATGACATAGATACAACAGGCATGATTGAAGAAGTCCATCGTTCAAATGGCTATCTTCTAGATCCCCATACAGCTGTTGCAGCAGTTGAAGCTTTCAAGCTGAGTGATCACAATAATCATTATGTTTTATTGTCCACAGCTCATCCTGCAAAATTTCCTAAAGTGTATGAAGAATTAAATATTGAAATAAAATCATCACCTGTTGCATTAAGAGATCTTTTTAAGAAAGACGAATATCTGCATACTTTTGATGCTGATTATAAAAGAATCACAAACTTCATTAAACTTAATAACTAAAGATTACACGTATGAATATACCCAAAATAGTTAAGACATCTCAAGCAGATTTAGAGAAAGTGAAGGGGGTTCTTACGCTAGGTTTTTCATCAGATGCCTTGTTAAGGTGGGTCTTCCCTGATGCATCTTCTTATCTTAAATGCTTTGATGTTTGGATGGGAGAATTTTCAAAAATAGCTTTTAAAAATAATATTGTTTATTCAGAAGAAAATTTCTTTGGCTCATCTCTTTGGCATCCTCCTGGAGTTGAGTTTGACAGTTCAGTTTTGGCACCAACATTTGAATATATTCCTGCTGAAAGAATAGAAGTTGTAATTAAATTTTTCGAAGAATTTGAAAAGTATCACCCAAATGATGCTTGGTATTTGCCGTTTATTGCAGTCGATCCTTCTCAGCAGAGGCGAGGCATAGGATCTTTTTTGTTAAAAGAAGCGCTTCAAATGATTGACGAGAATGGTGATAGAGCCTATTTAGAGGCATCCAATGAAATGAATAAAGCATTGTATGAAAGACATGGTTTTGTAGAAATTGGAAGAGTACAATTTGAGGACTCTCCACCTGCATTTCCTATGATCAGAGAATCAAGTAACTAATTATTCTTTCACTGGCCTAACAAAAAGATTAAAATAGAACTCATGGAAACAGGCGAACTGAAATCTATTCTTGCCAATCTTAGAGACCGCATGATTGATCTCCGGGGGCATCTTTGACGTTGAAAATAAAGAAAAATTATTAATTGATATTAATAGTAAATTATCTGATGAGTCTACTTGGTCTAATTTAGATCTATCTCAGGCACTCAACAAAGAAAAAGCAGATCTTGAAAAATTTCTAAATTCCTTTCTTTCAGTTGATGAGTCAGTAAATGATAATCTTGACTTATTAGAAATTGCCCTAGAAGAATCTGATTCGGACTCTATTAGTGAGATAAATCAAGAAACTAATTCTTTAATTTCTAGTGTGGAAGATTTAGAGTTTAACAGGATGTTCTCCAATAAAATGGATCCTAATTCTGCATTTATTGATATTCAATCAGGCTCCGGGGGAACTGAAGCTCAAGATTGGGCTGATATGTTGCTAAGAATGTATACAAGATGGGCAGAAAAGCATGAATTTACAGTTTCCGTAATAGAGCATTCCCCTGGAGAAGTTGCTGGGATTAAATCAGCCTCGCTGTTGATAAAAGGCAGTTATGCTTACGGGTGGCTTAGAACAGAAACAGGAGTGCATAGATTGGTAAGGAAATCTCCCTTTGATTCTGGCAGCAGACGACATACATCATTTGCATCTGTTTTTATTTCACCAGAAATTGATGAATCAATTGAAGTTGAATTGAATCCTGCTGACGTTAGGATTGATACATATAGGGCATCCGGAGCTGGAGGCCAGCATGTTAACAAAACAGACTCGGCAGTTCGTTTAACTCATGTTCCAACTGGCACGGTGGTTCAGTGTCAAAATGATAGATCTCAACATAAAAACAAAGACAATGCATTCAAGCAACTTAAATCTAAGCTCTATGAGCTAGAATTACAAAAACAGAAAGATGAGCAACAATTATTAGAAGATAGCAAATCGGATATTGGTTGGGGAAGCCAAATTAGATCCTATGTTTTAGATCAATCTCGTATTAAAGACTTAAGAACAAACGTTGAAAGTGGTAATATTTCATCAATCCTAGATGGAGATATTGATATATTTATCAAAGCAAGTTTAACCCAAGGAGTATAAATGAGTGACTCAAATATTAGCGGTGAATCCTCTATCCTAGAGGAAAGGCGAAAGAAGCTTGAAGAGCTTAGGGAGCAAAACATTGCTTACATAAATAACTATATTCCAGCAAATTCTTCTAAGGATCTTCATGACGCATATGGTCATCTAGATAAAGAGGACCTTGAATCTAAAAAAATTACAAACTTGTCTTTGGCTGGAAGAATAGTATTAAAGCGAGTGATGGGTAATGCAAGTTTTGTCACCATAAGGGATGGATCTGGTGATATTCAGGCATACATAACTAAAAATAATATAGATCCTGACTTATATAAAAATTTTAAAACCTGGGATCTTGGAGATATTATTGGTGTTGGTGGTAATTTATTTAAGACCAAAACAGAGGAGCTCACTGTAGAGGCGCATTCAATTATTCTAATTACCAAAGCCTTGAGGCCTATGCCTGAAAAGCATAAAGGCCTTGCTGATATTGAAATTAAATATCGACAAAGATATTTAGACCTAATGAGTAGCCCTGAATCAAAAGAAGTATTTGAAAAAAGATCTAAAATTGTTTCCTCGGTTAGATCCACTATGCTTGAAGATGGTTTTTTGGAAGTTGAAACTCCAATGATGCATTCAATACCTGGCGGTGCTGTTGCAAGACCCTTTGTTACTCAACATAATGCGCTCGATAGAAAACTTTTTTTAAGAATAGCCCCTGAACTGCATCTAAAAAGATTACTGATTGGTGGTTTTGAAAAAGTTTTTGAAATTAATAGAAGCTTTAGAAATGAGGGCTTGTCAACAAGGCATAATCCAGAATTTACCATGTTAGAGTTTTATGCAGCATTTGCTACATTCAACGGAACGTTAGATTTTACAAAAAATATAATCCAAACTGCCTCTGAAGCTATTGGCAATAAAAATAATATTGAGTGGGATGGAGATAAAATAGACTTATCTAATTTCTCGATAAAAAGTCTCAATGAATTAGTTTTGGAGTATAACTCTGAATTGACCAAGGCTGATACAACAAACAAAGATAAACTAAGAACTTATGCAGAATCTATTAAGATTTCTGTGAAAGATCAATGGGGTGAGGGAAAAATTTTATTAGAAATTTTTGAAAAAACCGTAGAGGAAAATCTTATTCAACCTACGTTTGTCATTGAGTACCCAGTTGAAGTCTCTCCTTTGTCAAGAAGAAATAACGATAATCCATTAATTGCAGACAGATTTGAATTATTCATAGGAGGTAAAGAGCTAGCCAATGGTTTTTGTGAGTTAAATGATCCTGATGATCAGGCTAAAAGATTCCGTGATCAGGTAAAAGCTAAGGCTGATGGTGATGATGAGGCAATGGGATTTGATGAGGATTACATTACAGCATTAGAGCACGGCATGCCTCCCGCAGTAGGAGTGGGTTTGGGTATAGATAGGTTGGTTATGATGTTAACTAATCAAAGCTCAATCAGGGATGTAATACTATTTCCTCAGCTAAAATCTTAAATAATTACCACCTATACTTTTCAAAATTTTCTGGATTGGCCCAACCCTCTGAATTATTCCAACCTCGCTTGTTGTTATAAGTTTTTAAATTATAGGAATATATCTTTGCTACGGTGATATCTGCATTATAAGTGAAGCCTAACTCTATAAAGTTTTGATCAAGATCTGTATTTTTTTGAATAATTAATATTTTTTGAGCCAAAACATTCTTAATTAAACCAATTTGTGTTTTAGATATTGGCATATCGTCAAAAATAATACATAAGTCATTGGGTTCAGCTTCATTATTATCAAGATGCTCAAGATTTAAAATAGATAAACTATCAAGGCTATCTTCACAAATTTCTGCAAAGGAACTTAAATCTTTTTGAGTGATTGCAAGAACAGTTTTTATTTCTTCGCGATTGATAATTTCGTGAAGAAAATTATTTAAACCACTTTTGTTCATTTATTTTAATAGATCTTCAACAGCAGATCTCTCTTCGATCAATTCGTTAGTTGAGATTTTTATTTTTTCTTTAGCAAAATCAGATAGGACAATATCTCTAACAATTTCTACATTGCCTTCTGATGTAGTCATAAGAGGCATTCCGCAAATAATTCCATGAGGAAGATCATAACTCCCATCTGTAATAACAGCGGCACTAAAACATTCTCCTGACTTTGTAGGGTTTTCACATGCAATAACTGTATCTAATGCAGCTTTTGCTGCAGAGGTTGCGGAAGACGCTCCTCGTGAATCAATCACAGCTCTACCCCTTTGCTGAACAATTGGTAGAAAATCATTGTTAACCCAATTCATGTCATCGATAAGATTTTTGCCTAATTCTCCATTTGAGATGATATTTTCAAAATCAGGATACATGGTTGGACTATGATTACCCCAAATAATCATTTTACTGATATCTTCAATTCCTACATTAAGTTTCTTTGATAGCACAGACTTTGCTCTGCTTGAATCAAGCATTGTCATTGCCATCCATAGCTGAGAATCATTACCAGCTGCATGTCTTCCAATTAACGCATTAGTATTCGCAGGATTACCTACTACTAAGATTTTTGCATCGGACTTACCATATTTACCAATTGCTTGTCCTTGCCCAACAAATATCCCGCCATTGATTTGCAGGAGGTCGGCTCGTTCTTCAATTTTTTTACCATCAAAGACAATTCCTCTTGGGATGCTTCCAACTAGAAGGAACCAATCAGCATCTTTAGCTGCTGATCCAAAATCAGATGTATAATTCACATTTCCCATATTTGGAAAATTAGAATCCTCAAGCTCCATTATCAGACCCTGTAATTTATCAACCACTTGAGGGATTTCAACTAGCTCTAAATCAACTATCTTATCTCCAAAAGTGTGTCCATCAACCAGTCTGGGAATCAGAGAGTAACTTATTTGACCCGCGGCTCCAGTAACAACAACCTTGATTCTGTCTTTCATAAAAATCCTTAAAGTTTATTTGAAGCTATTATATTCCTAAACGTTAGATTAATACGCGGACCAATGATTTTTTGCGTCTTTTTTATTGAATGATGCCAATTTTTTTGTGTTCCACCATCAATCATTATCAAACATCCATGTGTTTGAGGAATTGATATTGTTTCTTTTGAAATTTTATTTCTGAAATATAAATTTCGTTCACTACCGAAAGAAATAGAGGCTATAGTTGGATTTGGACCAAGCTCTTTCTCATCATCTGAATGCCATCCCATAGAGTCTTTGCCGTCGCGATAATAATTGGCAAGCACCGAATTAAAATCAATTTTTGTTTCTTTAAAGATCTTTTCTCGAATTATCATTAGTTCTTTATTCCAGTTTTGTCGGTTAAGCATTTTGCCAGAATATTTATAATCACATCCCTCATCACCAATCCAGCATTGCAGTCTGGGTATCTTTACATTTTTGCCAAACATTTTAATCATCATGGATTCCCATGGAAGATTTTTTAAAAGTCTATTAAGGAATTCATTGGATTCATTTGAATCAAAAAAATTCTCTTCTACTCGAATTTTTAGATCGTTGTGAGCTACAATTTCATTGTTCATAAAGGAGTAAGTATAAATATGTTTTCATATATTCCAATCGGTCCATTAAATGACTAAGGTAGTAATTGTTGGAGGAGGGCATGCTGGTGCAAATACAGCTTTCTCTCTCAGAAAAGATGGATTTGAGGGCGATATTAATATCATATCTGATGAGATTCATTTGCCTTATCATAGACCTCCGTTATCTAAGGATTTTTTAAAGCAAAATATTGAAGAAGACAAGCTGAGTTTCAAGAGAGCAGATTTTTATAATGACCAAAATATCTGTGTAAATCTTAATACGAGAATTCATTCCATCGATCTTGAATCAAATAAAGTATGCTCAGATGATGCTTCATTTGATTTTGACTATCTAGTTTTTGCTACTGGCGCCTCTCCAAGATTATTGCCAATGAAAAATGCTCAGGCCAAAAATTTATTTTATTTAAGGCAGATTTCAGATGTTTTATCAATGCAAAAAGTTATTGCTGCTGGCAAAAAAATAGTTTTAATTGGAGGAGGCTACATTGGATTGGAGGTGGCATCTGCAATGATTGAGTCGGGATTAGATGTCACAATTTTGGAATCAGAGGATAGAATTTTAAAAAGAGTCACAAGCCCTGAGCTTTCTAAATTTTATAATGATTTTCATTCCAAAATGGGTGTGAAAATTATCTGTAACGCAAAATTAAATGAACTAATTGCAGATAATGAAAACATTAATACTGTATTTTTAGAATCAGGTGAGAAAATTGA
>CETB01172324.1_pt1 | contig 10805 bp, 9 predicted proteins | sample 356381 | NCBI WGS metagenome assembly CETB01 (sample SAMEA2622545, study PRJEB7988) | marine metagenome | biome: marine biome (ENVO:00000447); feature: deep chlorophyll maximum layer (ENVO:xxxxxxxx); material: "saline water (ENVO:00002010), including plankton (ENVO:xxxxxxxx)" | depth 155 m | reverse complement strand
ATCAGTGTATTTGCGTCACCTCCTTCTCCAGATGCAAAACTTTCTACTATCCCTTTAGCTCCTGTGCCAATTCCTTTTATAAGATCTGCAACATTACTATCTCCTGATAGAGTATTTCTTATACCACCAAATGTACCCATGAACGCTGCTGCTTCAAAAGCATTTGCTCTGCCTTCTCCCCAACTTACCCCATTAGAGGTTTCCAATTGATTTGGGATTGGCATCTTCACGGTGCCCATATAATTTCTACCACCTACTCCACCAAGACCACTACTTGTTCTTTGTAGTCCTTTTGTTAAAATACTTGAGGTTTTTTGTTGCCTTACCTTTGCATCATCAAATTTTTTATTAAAATATCCACCCAAATAACCTGATTGAGGTGCAGTATATTTGAACATATCAAACTTCATGTAATCCTGTGAAGGACCTGCACCAGATTTATATACAGCATTCGCAGGGTACTTTATCGATTTACCACCAAAAAAAGGTTTTCTAGGTTTTGTTGTGTTTTTGTCTTTTGCTTCATTATTGCCTTTATTATCATCCTCCTTAATTTCAGCATCACCTGGTTCAATTACAAATTCTACCGAAGGAACTGCTGTCTCAACCCCCAATGTATTGACATTATCACCCTCTACAATATTTTGTAAATTATTTGCTTCCAATGCAGCGTCATGAACATCAACACTATTTTTACTGAATAACACACCTCTTCTCATATTATTGAGATTATTTTTATATGCTTGACTTCTCTCTCCATTCTCATCCTGTGCGATTATGAGTCCTAGAGGACTATTAGGTGATACATCTTCAAAAATATACCCTGTGCCTCCATTTACGCCTTTTTTAATCCTGATTTTAAGCGGTTGTCCGTAATTAGGACTATTTAAGTCACCCTCTAATACTTCATATACATTTAAACCACCTGGATATAAGGAACCCACAGGACCCGTTGCATCCAATCTATATGAGAAGGAAGAAGAAGTATTTTTCCCATCATAGGGAATTCTAATACCGCTTCTTGGAAAATTTGGAGTGGATGTCGGAGTGGATGTCATTATCTTCTATAAAAACTTTTTAATTTGGGATCAATATCTACACTGATACCACCTAGATTACGAACAAAGTCCTCAAGTCTCATTTCTATTGCCTTTTCCATGTCAGATCCAACAAGAGATGTGAACGTTCCTCTAACGTATGACTTCAGGTATTTATTATACCCGTTGAGTTTAGAGAAATCTCCACCATCATCAATAAACCTAAGAACTGGTAATCTATTACTTGGTAAGGTGTAATGAAGATTGACACCGTAGAATGCCTGACTCTCAACACCCACTATGTAACATAAAGGATTTCTATCGTAGAAAGGAAGTGTGTCTTTATACTTTGCAGTATACTGAAACAACATAAGATTACCTGGTGCTGGTGCACCTACAGTTTTAGAACTGGGGAATACAGTTTCAAATTCCAAGTTCTTTCTCCGTTAGTATTTGAAATTGCCATCGTCTGTCCTTACAAAATTCCTCTGCTGCCACCCATTTTGCTTGGTTTTTTGCATAAGTGATGACCTCATTGACATACTTTTTAGTACGAGTCTTTTGTTTTTTTGGTTCTTTGACTTGATTTGCAGGTTTTATTTCAACAACCTTTTCAATAATTTTTCCTGACACATCTTTATACTTGATATAAAAGTCTGGAAAATATCGATGTAAACGATTATCTAAAGGTGATTTGTACGGTATAATTATTTCTTCACTAGACCACTTGACAATTCTCTTGTTACTGTCACAGTAACGCATGAATTTTAGTTCCCAAAGTGACCTATATACTATATTAGTGGGGTCACCCTTATATTTTTTGGGTTCAGATGGTCTGAACTTGCCTTTATATGGCATTTTTGCGATAAAAATACACTTTTATTTAGATGGCACAGATAGCAGACGTACTTAGAAGACAAAAACAACATCTCCCGACTGAGATGTTGTATAGGACTGACACAAAATTTGGTAATATTGTTCCAGCATATAATAATTCTTATGATGTTTTTATAAATTTTAGTTCAGCAGCAGGGTTACTTAATTTTATAAACCAACATGGTTTCTACGATCAGTCAAATGAGGCAGAACCTGGCGACTATCTTCGACTCTTTTGTTCAGAAGCTGTTTTACCTGGTTCTTCACTAAGAACAACAGAAGTACCAGGTCAAAGACAGGGTATCATGTCACAAATGGCATTGATGAGAAATATGACTGATCTGACTCTTACATTTTTCTCGCAAAAAGATTATTATACCAATGATGTCTTCAATGCATGGATGGAATATACACAACCCACTAGAAATGGCAATGGTGTATTTGGAGATAGCACAAGAGAGAGAAGAAATGCACAGAGTGCATATAGAAGAGCAAAATATCCAGTTTTTTACAAATGTGAGATAGAGATAACCGCTTTCAGTAATGATATATTCAACGAGGGTAGAAGATTAGAAGGACAGCAGAGATTTCCTATAATCAACACACCAAGTAGTATTACATACTATATTCAGAATGCTTTTCCTGTAAACATAGTTGCAGCACCATTAGCATATGGTAATGCACAACTTATTAAAACTACAATTGCCTTCAAATTTGATAATTTCTTTATTGATAGAACATCAAGAGTTGGTGGTATATTATCAATATCAGATAGACCTCCTATCAACAGAAGAGGTGCTAATATAAGTGTGCCAGAGGATCTCAAATCTACGACTCTTAAACCATTCAATCTGACAAGTGATGAAGCATCTACAAGTAACACGTCCGATTCGACAGAATCTGCTAGTGGATGGGATCATCCATATGTCAGACAACGTTTCGGATTACCTCCTAAATAAATCACTAAAGTAATTAATTATGCCATTACCAAAGGTCGTAGCACCTACTTTTGAACTGAAACTTATCTCATCATCTAAAGCAATAAAGTATAGACCATTCCTCGTAAAAGAGGAAAAGGCACTTCTAATTGCGATGGAGAATGGAAACGATAAAGATATTACTGCAACTATCAAAGAAGTAATGAAGGGTTGTATGATATCTCGTGTGAAGATTGATGATCTACCTACATTTGATCTAGAGTATTTGTTTTTGAACGTCAGAGGTAAATCTGTCGGAGAAACTGTTGATCTTATAGTAACATGTCAAGATGATAATAAGACACAGGTTCCTTTGACAATCTCACTAAGTGATATCAAACTTCATATTCCTGATGGACACACTGACATTATTGATTTGGGTGGTGGTATCAAATTGAAAATGAAATACCCATCAATGAAACAGTTTTTAGAAAATAATTTTCTAGTAACTGGTTCTGATACAAATCAAAAACTGATTGATAAAGCTTTTGAATCAGTAGCAGAGTGTATTGATCAAGTATTCACAGAAGAGGATGCATGGTCATCTACAGATTGTACAAAAAAAGAATTGATTGCATTTGTTGAATCACTAAATTCACAGCAATTTTCAAAAATTGAAGAGTTTTTTACAACAATGCCTAGATTACAATACAAATCAACTGTGGTGAATCCTAACACTGAAGTTGAGTCTGAAGTTCTAGTTGAGGGTTTATCAAATTTTTTCGCATAATGCTCTATCATACGAGTCTTGATAATTATTATGAAACAAATTTTTCATTGATGCAACATCATAGTTGGAATCTAAATGAAATTGAAGGTATGATACCATTTGAACGAGAAATTTATGTGACATATTTGAAAAATTATATTGAGAAGAAAAATTTAGAGGCAGCACAAGCACAAAATGCAAACTCCTGGTAGACAAGTTGAATCTACTTCTAGCATGTTAGGTGGTAGGAGAAGGGATGGTGCATCAAGAAATACAGTTGCCACTTCAAAGTTATTACAGCAGGTTGATAAACTAAGTCAAAATGTTAGCGTTTTGAGGGGGCAATTAGAAACAGATAGAAGAGATAGACTTACATTTGACAATAAAAAAGATCAACTTCTAAAGAAAGAAAGGAAATCTTTAGAAGATCTGAAAGCAGCAACGATAAATTTTAGAAAAATAATTGGAGTAGCAGCAGGGGCAAATGCACTAAGGCAGTTTTCACAAGGAGACATTGGTGGAGGATTACAAGATACTGCTGTTGCTATAACAGCGTTTCTACCTGAAATAATAGGAATTACTCAAAATGTTGTCGTAGGTGGTCTTGCTACAAGAGGTTTACTTGGTGGTGGTAGAGGTTTAGGTGCAGCAGGTGCAGCAAGAGGTATGGGAGGTAGAGCAGGTTTATTGGCATTACCTCTTTTAGCACTAGCACCATTATTAATGGGTGCAGGTAGGCAAAATAATCAATCTAATGCTCCAACTGCAGAATTTAGAAGAGAACAACAAACAAGGAGAATAAGAAAGGATACGATATCTGCTCCAGACACATTGAGATTTGATGCTCAATTAGATAAGTTCGATAGAATATTAAGTTCTTTAGGTAGAAAGGAGGATGTACAAATACCAGAGGAGGTCGATTTAAATTTTGGAGAAGATGAGGAACCTGAAAGAAATATGAATGATAAAATATCAAGTTTTATAGATTTATTGAACCCACTTCAAGGTACAAAAGATTTCTTTGGAAATTTGTTTGGTATAGGTCCTACTCGTGAAGAGGTAAGACAGAGGGGAGAATTAATTGGATTAGACAAACTGAATGATGCTTTCGCAAAGATGCTAATAAACATGGGTTTGATTGACCCTAAAAGTCCTAAATTAGAAGAATTAAGAAAGAAAGAAGAAGAGAAAGAAAGAAATAACACCAGAAATAGAACCGATTTAGGCAACAGCAATTTGGATAAAATCGATACGAGTGACTTTGAAGCTGGAGCTTTTAGTGATATAACTCAAGAAGATATCGATAGGGAAAATGCATTAGATAATGTACAGTCAGAAACACCTTTCATATCAGTGAGAGATCAGTTGAAAAAAATATCTGAATCTTTGGCAATAGGTGATGATAATAAGATAGATTTTAGTAGTATTATAAAAGATACAGATAAAGCAACTAAATTATCATCTACAGTGACTAATTTTCTTAATTTTATTGAGAATGATTTTATTCCTAACACTGATGAAAAGAAAATTGAGAAAAATGCAGAGAACCTCATGGGTAGTGTATTGAATAAGGTTCCAGAGATCAAGAAAGAATCGTTAGAAAATGCTCCACCTTTGATAAAAACTGTTTTTGGTGGTATGTTTGGTGAAGATGGTCAAACATCATTCTTTGATGAAGCAAAAACACAATTTCATGGTGAAACGGGAAATGCAGTATCTGATGTGCATGTTGATCCAAATTTCACAAAAAGTTTTGATAAGTTTATCAATGGTTTGATGATGGGTATTGTCAATGATTGAAATAACTAAGACATTTAATATAACAAAATCTTCTACAAGTCAGACACGTATTATGTCTAACAACTTGAGGAGAACATTTCTACGATCAAAAATATCAAGAGATAAACTTTTTAGACAAGAAGTAAAAGTACAAAAACTTAGGGAAGAGACATTCAACGCTCTAAAAAATGCACTAAGAGATGCTAGAAATAAGCAAGACAGAGGTGGTGGTTTATTAGGAGTTGCACTCGGTTTGGGAGGAGCAGGTGCTATAGGAAGAAGATTTAGAGGTGGTGGAGGAGGACTGCGTGGTGGTGGAAGCACTCCAAAATTACCAAGAGGTCCTTTAGCAAAAAGTTTGTCCAAGTTTGGAAGAATAGGACCTATGGCGATTGCCACCACAGGTTTGGATTTCTTTCTACGAAAACAGCAAGGACAAAGTAATGTGCAAGCAGGGGGAGGTGCACTTGCAGGTCTTGGTGGTTTTGCAGGTGGAGCAAAAATTGGTGCAACTCTCGGTTCTTTTGTAGCACCAGGTGTTGGTACTGCTGTTGGTGGATTATTAGGTGGAGCAATTGGTGGATTAGTCGGTGGTAATTTATTTGATAGATTGTATGGTCAGAATATCAATAGAGCAGGTGCTGATTTACGAAGAATAAGAGAAGAAGAGGTAACAAGGGCATCTGATACTCTCTTTGGTGAAAATTTAGATAAATTTGAGATTGTTTTAGATAAATTTGCAAAAACTGCTCCAGAATTTTCTACAGCAATAGCGACAAGAAAAAGAGTAAGAAGAAATTTTGGAGCTAAGGTAAGTGGTACAAAATTTCCAATAGGAAAACTTATAGGATTAGCGTTTGATGTAATTTCCATTGCAGTTCCTAAAGCTCAAATAATAAAATTGAGTAGTAAATTAAAAGTTGCAAATAATGCTAATAAGGTACTAAAAACTAAAAATGCATCTCTTCTTGATGATCTACTAAAAAATGTAAAACAAAAAGAAACAATTATAATTCAAAAAAACAAACTAAAAGAAAGAATTGCTGCATTCATCAAAGCAAGAGACCTCAATAAAATTATAGGTGATGGATTCATAAAATTCAGTAAAGCAGCATCTAAGATCAAACCTGAAACATTGGTTGAAAGAATGACAAGGGCATTCAATAGAAACTTTCCTAGAGGGTTCAAACCAGCTCTTAGTAAAAAGGGTTTAGCAGTAAGAGAAGCAGCTAGAATATTGAAGCAAGAACAGTTGAGTGCAAAACTTGCTAAAATGTTCAAGTTTATAAAAGTAAAAACAACAAAAATATCTGGCAGACTTAGTAAGAAAGCATCTAGTAAATATCTAAAAAATAAGAATGCTGAAGATTTGTTTAGAGATACACAAGAGATTGATGGTATTCTTCAGGTAATCTCAAGAGCACTACGACAGGGTACAGTTCCAGAAGGAATGAATATTGAGCAATTTAGAAAAACAGTAAAGGCGTTTCAAGATGTGATGGTAGACATGATGGATAGTAAAATCATGAGAATGTCTAAAACAGAACTTGATGACATATTCAGAGAGTTGAGAATGTTGAGTGAGAAAGGGGTTGTGCCAAAAAGTTTTTCATCAGGTCCAAGAATTGAAAAATACATAAAGGATATATTATCGGAAGTAGGACCACCACCAGGCGGAATGGTTGGTGGTAGATTTTCTGGTCCTGATACAGGTTATCCTGTAGTATTACATGGAACAGAGAGAGTAATTCCAGAGGAGAACCCACATACTAGATCAAGAGGTGCCACAGGAACAACAGAGAATACAATTGTTTTCTCAGGTTCCCCTAACACTGGTGGTGCGAGATCCAATCCACCACGAGGGGATAGCAGTGGTGGAGGTGTCAGTGTCATCACGAATGAAGTTGACCCATTTACATTAGCAAATAAATACAGTCACATGATTGCCAGTATAACAGTATGAGTAAAAAAGCAATCGGGACAAAGATAAAAAAATTTGATATATTTAACCCTGATGGGAGTGATCCCGTTGATTTTTCAACAAAAACCAGTGGATTCAAATATTTCGAGGACATTCTTGACCCAACTATTCACTGGGATTTTGGTATACAAGATGCGTTTGGTGAATTTAATAAAGTGCCTGTTAGAAGTGGAAATAAGGTAGAAATAGAGATAGAATCAAATAATGAGGAAACAATAAAATTTGATGATCTGAAGATCAGTAATATTATAGGGTATAACCCACAAGCGAAGAGAGAAGTGTATGGATTGATTATGGAGACACAGAGTGCCTTTGACAATCATACGACAAGAGTATTTGAAAAGTATAAAGGAAAAGTATCTGAAAGTGTAACAAAAATATTGAAGGACAAACTAAACATTGAAGATCCAGATGTAGATGAGACATCTAACAATTATGATTTTTGTGGAGGATATCGCAGACCATTGCTTGCATGTTCATGGTTGGCAAAAAAATCTATAGGATTATCCACAAAAGATGATACTAAAGGATCTGCTGGATTCTTATTTTTTCAGACACAAGATGGTTATCACTTCAAAAATATTGATAAATTATTTGAAGATGCAAAAAATGATAAGGACAGCGTAATCAAGTATCAATATAAAATTGATAAAAATGCACTAAAACCTGACGAGAATTATCTTACATTACTATCCCAACCAACAACAACGACAAGTCATAATTTGCTGGTGCAACTCACACAAGGTCATTATAAGACTGCTAACTGGTATTATGATATCATATCAAAATGTCCTAAATTTGTTGAATTTACTTATAAAGACAGTGTTGATGGAGATATGAAGACCTCTAATCCTCAGACACTCATACCAAAAGGCATAGATGAGAATTACTCTAGAATATTATTACAGACTGTAGATACTGGTTGTTTATCAGACAAGGGAGAGCAGAATACAACACCCTCAGAGCAATATTATTATCAGGCACAATCTTCGACAAGGTATAGTTCAATGATGTCTCAGAAACTTTTTACAACTGTACCATTAAATCTCGCTCTTAGAGCAGGGATGGTTATATTCCTTGATTTGCCTGAAATAAATAAAACCAGACTAGGCGGTCCTACTTCAGGATTCTATCTTATTTCCAAATTATGTCATGAATTTGGTGGTGATAGTGATAAAACTGGACTAGAATTAGTTAGAGATTCCTACAAGGAGCTAAAATGAAATCAATTGAAGACCACATCGCAAAGGACAAAGAGATCCTTGCCGATCCTAAAACATCAGAACCCATGCGTCATCACGTTGAGGATGAGTTGCATGACTTGGAAGAGTATGTTGAGCACCACAAGGATGATATTGAGGCAGGTGATCATCATGATCCCAATGTATTAGAAGTGTTCTGTGATGTTCATCCTGATGAACCAGAATGCTTGATATATGATGACTAATGCTTGAACAAAGACTTACAAAAATTGACTTTATAGGAAGGGATGGATTTCAGTGGTTTATCGCACAGGTGACCACTGATAAAAATTGGCGTGAGTATTCAATAGAAAATGGATATCGAGCAAAGATAAGAATTTTAGGATATCATCCAACCGATAAAACCATTCCAGACGAAGAATTACCATGGGCACACTTCCTAGTGCCACCAAGTCTCGGTGGAGGTAATAATTTTGGTGGATCCTCATTTGCTCTGCAGGGTGGTGAAACTGTCATAGGTTTCTTTCTTGATGGTGAAGATGCTCAACAACCTGTTGTATTTGGAGCATTTTCTGCGGGCACTCACATATGTCCTCCAATGCCATTCAAGGATGTAGAGGTAGAGAAATCATCAGGTTTCAAACCAATAGGAATAGATGGAGAAATTGAATATGGTAGACACATAAGACCAACTGGTGATAATAAACCAAACATAAGAGGTGGTTTGAATGATCATAATAAGAAAGTATTCTCAGATGTAGCAGAAAAATTAGAGGAATTAGCAGAAAATATAGACCCTGCAATATCAAAAGCACAGGCAAAGTTTGAAGAGGGATTCAAGAAACTTTCTGAAAACACACCACAAATGTTTTCTCAACTTGAAACTATGGTTGAGAATTTGAACAATGAAGAAATCATTATAAAGAAGGCACAGAAGATTGTAATACCTAAATCAGTGATGTCTGATGCTACTAAATCTATACAATCTTTCACAAAATACGCTCAAAGACTTGAACCTATTGGTGTAGGAAATGATGCAGGTGGATTTATTGATAAAGTATTCAACATAAAGATAACTAAAGAAAAATTTGAGACACAATTAGAAAAAGTATCAAAAGAAATGTCAGGTGCAATCTCAGTAAATATGAGAGTTGCTAAACAAGAATTATTCAAAGAAATCAATGTCGCTGTAGATTCAAAATTAAATTTTCTTGACCCAGAGTTTCTTTTGAAAAAACTCAAGGTCGAAGATAGTCTTGGGGATGTGCATTGTGCTTTAGAAAATGTATTAGGAGGTTTGACAAACACTATCAAAGACCTAATAAAAGAAACATTGGGTAAAGCAGTGAGTATACCCATTTGTGTAGCAGAGTCTTTACTTTCTGGTCTTATATCAGACCTCACTGAAAAAATCAATGGTGCGATTTCTGCACCTTTAGCAGACATAAGTGGTACAGTGGGAGCGACTATGCCAGATTTTAGTAGTATAGTGGATAAAGCTATGAATTTAGCAGCAGTGGGAGAAAAATTATTCACATGTGAAGATGATGTTCCCTTCAATCCTACTGATATAATAGCAAATGTGGGTCTTGAAGGTTTACAAATACCTGATGTAGGAAGAATGAAAAAACTTGCTTCTGCTATGAAAGGTAGTCCTCTCTCACTGGTTGAAAGTATATTTCCTGGTATTGGTGGACTCAATCCGTTTGGTGAATTGGGTGATATAGCAAAGGGTTTGGGTGTTACAGCACAACAGAAATCTCTTGCTCTTGATCTTGCAGGTGGTTTAGGTGGTTTAGGTGCTTTAGTTGGAGGATGTTCTGGAGCATCTGGTGCATTTGGTAAGAAATGTGGACCTCCTAGTGTCGAATTCTTTGGAGGTGAAGGTATAGGTGGATTTGGAAAAGCGGTAATTAATGAAATTGGGGAGATAATTGGAGTAAGTATGGATGATTTAGGAGAAGGGTTCACTGCTCCACCATTAGTCACGTTCAAAGATTCATGTGGTAATGGTGGTGGTGCATCAGGTAAAGCAATAATAAAAGATGGTAAGATAATTAAAGTTGTAATGGAAGAGACTGGTGGTGGATATCTAGGTGGGGCAGTGTCTAATCAAATTTCTTCAACAGAGGGGGAACAGGTCATTGCTGTGCTTGACGGGATTGACATCATCAATACTGGTGTAGGATATGAGGTGGGTGATACTATAACCACAGAGGATGGTCAGATACTTGAACCAGTAAT
>CETB01007131.1_pt1 | contig 10806 bp, 7 predicted proteins | sample 356381 | NCBI WGS metagenome assembly CETB01 (sample SAMEA2622545, study PRJEB7988) | marine metagenome | biome: marine biome (ENVO:00000447); feature: deep chlorophyll maximum layer (ENVO:xxxxxxxx); material: "saline water (ENVO:00002010), including plankton (ENVO:xxxxxxxx)" | depth 155 m | reverse complement strand
AACTTCAGAATGAAGACATGATGAATCAACGAAACCTAAATCAACTCGTAACAGCAATAGCGCTAGCGGCGTTCTTTGGACTTTCAGCGATCAGCTGTGGTTCAAACGAAACGCCATCTATCGCTGATGTCTCTGAAGGAAAAGAAAGTACCTATCTAGAAACCATTGGAGAGGCGCCATATCTTTCAGATGACTATCAGAACGTCATTACGGAGGATGCCAGTACTAACTCATCTTCCTTTGATGAAATTGAAGCACCTAGTTACACGGAAGGAGATCTTTCGGAAGAAGAACCCAGTAAATGTGGAGATTCTCGAGAAGATCTCGTCGGATTCAGTCCAGCTTCGGAACAGGTAGAAACTTTCGTTGCGGAGTATCCATGCATTGGTTAAAGGAGGAAACCATGTCAAAAAAAATAAACACTATCTATATCACAAGCATCCTAATAGGGATTGCGGTATTTGCTGGGGGTTGTTTCAAAGCAGGAAACACTGAGGCAGCACAATCATTGCGAACAGAAGTAATTCAGATACAGGAGGAAACAAGCCAGGATAGTGCTGCAGATGTGCCCGTTGTTTTAGAAAATTCTGAAGATAACGATTATGGTCACGACAGCGATCATGGTCACGACAGCGATCATGGCCACGATAGCGATCATGGCCACGACCATAGTGAAATTGTTGTCTTACCCGAAGCTGGCGAAGCCCAACTTTCCGCTGCAACAGAGTCAGCTGATGAGAGCAGGCTACAGGCCGAAGCTTCTAGGGAACAAGAACGAGTTGAGACTGATCAAGCGAACCAGCAAGCTGCAGATGAAGCTGAAACAAGCAGACTAGAAGCACAAAAAAACGCTGCTGAAGAAGAAGCCAGACTAGAAGCTGAACGGCAAGTCGAAGCATACGCTGCAGAAATGGCTCGGCTTATAGCTCAGGCAGAGCAAGTACTTACCCAAGAATACTCTTGGGGGGAATTCTCTCAAAAAACTGTCGAACTGCAAATGCTGCTTGGCACATCAGTCGATGGTGTCTATGGAAACGCAACGAGACAAGCTCACATAGCTGCATTAGCAGATCGAGGCCTGTTAACCGATAATGTTCCTTCAGTTCCTATTTCTGCTCCTGCCCCTGTTCAAGCTCCGTCAGCTTCATGTTCAGGAATGGCATGCTGGAACGGATATGAAGGACAAAACCAGGCAGCAGTTAATTCTGCTATCAACGCCCTTCCAGCTGAACTCAAACGAGCACTAAATGGAGTAGATATTGTCAACGGCTGCCATCCATATGCATTTGTAAGTAAGGGACGGTGCGTCTTTGGTGTTTGGGATAGTGCCGGATGGAAAGCCGATGGAACCTACGGAGCCGATTGGGCCCGAAGCCTTTGGATCTCAAATCGTGCCGTAGAAGCAGGACGCCTCATCGACGTGGCAGTTCATGAAGCCGCCCACGCATACAGCTACATGATTATGCGAACCTGTGTAAACAACGCAACTGGAGAAACTTACCGTGAAGATCTTCGAAACCTCTTCGGCGGAGAAGAGTTTCTCGCCGACGCCATCACCGCTTACTTCAACGGGGCTAACGCCTTCCAAAATTATCGCGGCACCGGAACTGGCCTCTCTCAAGGAGAACAAGACGCTTTAACGGAAATGTTCGCAAGCTGCTGAGATCTCTCTCCTACAAAGCAACTTGAACAGGTTTTTAGACCAATAAGCAAATATCTGTAAACATAAGTGCGTGATAACAGTTCCAGACATTATCCAGCAATCAGCCTTTCAATTCCCGAACCGGTGCGCTATTTCTGTCAACAACGAGGAATTAACTTTTAGCGAGGTGGATGAACGGGCAAGTCGCCTAGCGCATCTGATCAAAACCAAGGGGATTTCACCGGGACAACGCATCGCTTTTCTCGCAATGAACGAAAAAGAGTTCTTCGAAATCCAAATCGGCGCTATCCGCGCAGAAGTTTCCCTAGTCCCCCTGAACTTTCGACTTGCCGTCCCAGAACTCGCCTTCATAATGGAAAACTCAAACCCGCAACTCCTCATTACCGGACCGGGTTTTCATGAAATCGGAGAACAACTTAACTGCCCTGAACGAATAGCTTTAGGCCCCGAGTACGAACAAGCATTGGAATCAATCTCTCCATTAGAGCGATCACCGATAGATGCTTCACAAATCTGCTCTGTCCTATACACGAGTGGTACGACTGGGAGGCCCAAAGGGACTCTGATATCAAATCAGGCACTATGGGCTCGCATAGTGTCATTCACCCTGGAATATAAGCCAGATCCGAATGACATTTACCTCCAAGGACTTCCGCTCTTTCACATCGCAGCGAACGTATCGTTCACCTACGCATACAATGGCGTCCCCAACATCGTCGTCCGAGAGTTCAACCCTGCTGACGTCATCCATGTATTGGAACAAAAAAACGTCACTGATGCACTATTTGTCCCAACCATGATCAACCTTCTCATTAATCATCCCGACATAGAAACAGCTGATCTCTCCTCTCTCGATTTCGTCGCCTACGGAGCATCAACAATACCCCCCTCTGTCCTAGAGAAAGCCATCGAAGTCTTCGACGCTGATTTCTGCCAGCTTTTCGGAATGACCGAAACGTCAGGATGTACGGCGCTACGACCCGAAGACCACGACCCAATCAACAAGCCCCACCTCTTATCGTCGGCGGGAGTCGTCGCGCACGGTTTCGAAGTTCGAGTCGTCAACGATCAAGACGTAGACGTGCAAGTCGGAGAAGTCGGAGAAGTCATTTGCCGCGGTCCGGCGCTCATGGATGGCTACTTAGGAGACGAAGAAGCAACCGCCGCCGCATTACGGGGAGGGTGGATGCATACCGGAGATCTCGGGAAACTAGACGACGAAAGCTACCTGTACATCACTGATAGGAAAAAAGACATGATCATATCTGGAGGGGAAAACATATACCCCAGAGAAGTCGAAGATGTCCTCTTTTCCCACGAAGCCGTCCACTCAGCCGCTGTTATCGGCATTCCTCACAAACGCTGGGGTGAGCAAGTCCACGCAATCGTTGTCCCGCAGCCTGACACGACAATTCAAGAGATGGACTTACTCGTATACGCCCGAGAGAACCTCGCTGGCTATAAAGTTCCTAAATCTGTTGAATTTGTCGAAGAGCTTCCCGTAAATGCAACCGGAAAAGTTCTAAAGAAAATACTTCGGGAACCCTACTGGGAAGGGCATGAACGTCAAGTTCATTGATCAATAACTGGGAAGAAGAAGATCAACTCTATAAAACCACAAGCCCATGGCGACAAATAATGGGAAGACGCCAACACCGTAGGTGACGTACTTAAATTTCCTTTCTTTATTCTCACTGTTTGCGATCCGGTAGATCCGATACCAAACTGCGAAGAAAACAAGCCCATACAATATGACGGCGAGCAGCTGGCCGTCATCACCGTCTAATCCCTCGCCGAATCCTTCCGTTTCCGCACTTGTCTTTTGGATGACAGAGTTAGTCTCACGGATTATTTCGGTTACCTCTGTTGCTACTTCAACGTCTCGATCAACGGTTTCTGTTGTCGTGACTTCCTCCGACATGACAGTAGTTTGGGTTGTACTGGCAATCAGCTCATTAATTTCTTTTTGAGTTGGAAGATATGGAACATCAGTCTGGGTAAGTTTTGCGACCACTATATAACGCTGTGCGGCCGAATATTTGGGATGACACGATGTTAACGTCAACCTATTATCTCCTTGGTCTTTTACAACCCATGTATCGCTAGGTTCAACAATGAAACGTTTTGTTACTGTGTAGATACAGTTGCCATAGGGAGTATTGACTCGTATCTCATCACCAAACTTGAGGTTAGGGATATCCCCAAAGGGAGCGCCGTAGGTTGTCCTGTGGCCGGCGATGGCTGCGTTTCCAGTTGAGCATAGGGCAGCCGAGTCTGAATAGTGGCCCGGTCCTTTTCTTAAGTCCGCTACTCCGGTTCCGGAAACCACAATAGAATCTAAACCCATAACAGGGGCGACGATCTGGGCGATAGCCTCTCCTTGAGGTTTGTACACAATAGCGCCAAGAGTAGAGATCTCTTCAGCAGTGAGATCTTCATATGGGGAACTAGATACTTCTGTTTCGACAGTTTCGGTGCGTTCGACATCTTCACTGACAGTGATCGTTTCGAGTTTCGTAAATGTGTTCTGGATAAATTCATCAGAAGCGAGTTCTTCAGTGACCGCATCAAGATCATTCTCAAGATTATTTTGAGCTTGGGCGGTGATTAATGCAGTGCCGAACAGTTGGTAGATGGCGAATAAAAAAAGTAAAACACCGGAACTGATCAGAACGAATCCGGTCCGGCGAAAAACTGTTTCTATTTTTTTTGACTGCATAAAGCCCTCAAAGCGTGTCAGCTTTTAGTGGTCGAAAGATACTATTCATTCTAAAGACTCTTAGTTGGTACAAATAGGACTGAGATCTTTTTCTTCTTTTTGATGTATGAAAATTTCAGATAAAACAAACTGTTACCACTTGACTGAGAATCACAAGGGTGTAGTTTCTCCATATGGCAGAATTACGTTTTTTCTTCGGGACAATGGGTTCAGGTAAAAGTACTCAAGCTCTCCAAATTCGACACAATCTTGCCGCAAGAGGACTTAACGTAATTCTGACCACTCAACTTGATCGGCAAGCTGGAAAAGTTTCAAGCCGCCTCGGAGTTGAAGCCGAAGCTGAGATCGTCGACGCGAAACTTAATCTTTTCGAACTTGGTCGAACCGCTTTTGAAGCTTCTGGACTGGATGCGATGGTTTGTGATGAAGCCCAGTTTTATGAGCCCAAACAGATTGAACAATTAGCTCAAGTGGTCGATGAACTGTACGTGGACGTGTATGCGTTTGGCCTACTCACGAGCTTTCAAGGCGAGTTGTTCCCAGGTACAGCTCGACTGCTTGAACTTGCCGATGAACGAAATCAGGTGCAGGTAGAAGCTCGCTGCTGGTGTGGTTCACGAGCAACTCATAATGCTCGCCTTGTGAATGGTATTCAGGTTTACTCCGGAGCGTTGAAAGTTGTCGGTGACACCGCTGATGAGGAGAAGGAAGAAGCTGTTGAAGTCACTTACGAGCTTATGTGCAGGAAGCACTGGCATGCTGGTCTGCGACGTCGACAAGGCGAACAGCTTGAACTTCTAGATCAACAAACTGGCCCTGCTGAAGTCATTGACCTTCCGCTCAAGACCCCCACAAGCTAGAAAACGGCACGTGCGGTTGATGTAAAAGGGTAGTTAGGCCTCGGATTGAATATGGAGGTCCACTCGATCCCGTAACTCCCTTTTCAGAACTTTCCCTGATCCTGTTTTCGGAAGCTCATCGACGAAGATAACAATCTTTGGAGTTTTAGGACCAGAAAGGTGCTCGCGCGCAAACTCAATCAGCTCCTTAGCAGAGCATTCCCCGTTTCGAACAACAATGGCAGAAACTACCTCTCCCCATTCCTCGTCTGCTACTCCAATAACAGCAACTTCGTGCACCTGTGGGTGTTCGTCTAAGACATTTTCTATTTCAGCAGGATATACGTTCACTCCGCCAGTGATGATCATGTCTTTTTTCCTATCGCAGATGTAGAAATATCCGTCCGTATCCTTATATGCGATATCACCAACAGTTTGAAATCCATCGAGATGGTCCTCTAAATATTTTTCTTCAGCTTTGTAGTAGGTATCAAAGAGAGCAACAGAACGCGCATACAATTCACCTGGAGTATCGGGCTCGTTGATGGCTTTCCCTTCATCGTCGATGAGTTGAATCTCAACTCCGGGAGATGGAAGGCCGCATGACCCTGGTTTCCGAAGCTGATCTTCTGGCGCTAAAATAGTGCAGACCGAAAGTTCCGTGGAGCCATAAATCTCCCAAAGCGAATCGGGAGGAAAATCCCGAAGATAGGCTTTTTTGAGCGCCATTGTCCATGGAGCAGCATTTGCGATCATCGATTGCATCGATAAAACATCGTACTTGTCTTTGGTTTCTTTCGGTAGGGCAGTGATCCGACGAATAGGGGTAGGTGCAGAAAATGTTGCAGAAACACGATGTGTTTCGACAAGTCGAAGCCAGTCTTCTGGATCGAACGTGTACTGGCAGACAATGGTGGCGCCGACGAGCTGCGCTCGGCGGGCAAATCCAGAAGGGCCAGAGTGGTACAAGGGCCCTGTGGTAAGAAAGATGAGTTCTTCCATCTTGTCCCAACCGATAAATTCCAAAAGCGCACCGTACTGGTTGATTTCCCCTCCGATACGTCGCATGGCGCCTTTCGGTTTTCCAGTTGTCCCTGACGTGTAAATCATTGTCAGCGCGCTTTCCGCTTTTCCTTCACTTGCAGGTGTTTGCGTATCACCCAGAGCATCCTCCCATAGCAAAATCCCTGAATGCTGCTCGGCGTTTTCATAGGCGACCACGTGCTGCAACATCGGTAACTGGTCTCTGATAGAAGAAAGCACTGGAAGGTATGTCGCTTCAATGATGAGAATCTTCGCATCAGCGTGGCCCAAAAGATACGAAGCTTCCGCGGGCGTTGACCGGAAGGGGATTGGCACAGATACCCCTCCCGCTTTTCGGATTGCATGCATCGCCGCCAGTGTTTCCAGACTATTGTTCCCCCACCAGGAGATATGGCTTCCCAGTTCAGCGCCGAGATCTAAAAGCCCGTTTGTTAATCGGTTAACAAGAGTATTGAACGAATCGTAGTTGATTGTTCGGAAAGGACCTTCCGGCCGGTCGTCTATTACCGCTATCCGATCGCCCACAGTCTCGGCGTGATATGTCAGATGATCCATTGTCACATTCGAACCGTACACCGTGAACTTCGATTCATGGAAGTTGAAAAACATTTCATTTTCTTGTGCAGGGTTGACGAACAACCCACTACTGCCACTAATCTGCACTTCGTGATCCTTTCTGACAAAACTCTTCAAGAATATCTAGCTTCTGGAAGAATCATTATTGAACCTTTAGGTGAAAATGCGATTCAACCAAGCTCAGTGGATTTACGAATAGATTCCCAGTTTCGTGTTTTCAGAAATCATTCGCTTGGAATTATCGACGTCAGAGAAAATTTAGAAGACCTCACCGAACTTGTTACAGTCACAGATGATGAGCCTTTTATTCTTCACCCCGGCGAGTTCGTTCTTGGAAGCACGTTGGAGCGGGTTGTTGTCCCAGAGGATCTTGTCGCCCGACTAGAAGGGAAAAGTAGCTTAGGTAGGCTAGGTTTACTTATTCACTCCACGGCCGGATTTGTTGACGCTGGTTGGGATGGGCAGCTTACCCTAGAGCTGTCGAATGTCGCGAATCTCCCCATCACGTTGTATGCCGGTATGAAGATAGGGCAAATCAGTTTCCAACAGATGACGACACCAGCAGATAACCCATATGGGTCCCATGCCTTAGGGTCCAAATATCAGAACCAGACTGGGCCGAGACCAAGCCGCTATTGGGAGAATTTTGGAGAACGCGAATAAAAAAAACCTGCGAAAAGCATTTGTAATTTTAGTCGTTGTTGCGGTTCTTGTCCTTTTCTTTTCCGGCGTTTTCGACTTTCTCCATGACCGTGAAAAGGTCGAAGACTTCTTTCAAGATTCTGGAGTACTTGGACCGATTATCTACATCTTAGCATTCATTGCCGCCCAACCACTTAGCCTTCCCGGAGCAGCTTTAATCATTCCCGCTACTTTCGTATGGTCATGGTGGGAAGTCCTTCTCTACAGCATGGTCGGCGGGATTATTGCGAGCACATTCGGCTTTGCTGTTTCCCGCTGGATAGCCCAAGATTGGATACGAAAGAGATTACCGACAAAACTTCTCAAATGGGACCGTCGACTCTCAGAGCGAGCATTCGTATCTGTGGTTGTTTTACGGCTCCTAACTGGCTATGCCCCGGCAGCAGACTGGGTATTGGGAATTTCAAAGATCCAAATAAGAGATTTTCTTCTCGGAACAGCAATAGGCCTCGTCCCGATCACAGCCGTGTTGGCAATTTTCGGAGATGATACGGTCAAATGGATCCAAGCAGCACCTTTAGCCGCACTCGGAATCGTAGCTGCTCTAGGGAGCGTTTTTTTTCTTTGGAAAAAACTCAAACCAGCAGAGGCAAAGACCTAAAAGGAATCTACTCCTCTTGAGCAAGTTGGTCCGCCTGATACCTCCAACTAAACCTGTTGAAGCACCCAGGTAAGTCAAAATCTTTCTCAATAGCAGCGATTTCTGCATCAGTAAGTCGAGCAACTTGGACGAATCTCGTGATCCCTCTTTCATTTAGACGTTGAGCGCTATAAGGGTCGAGGCCCCTAATAAGCGAAAGATTATCAGGCTTGCCTGTATCTTCAAGTTCCTCGCTGACGGTGTCGTCCTCAAGTTGATCACCTTCAGAAGATATAACTGGGCTATCTGAAATAACTGGGCTATCTGAAATAACTGGTCTATCTGAAATAACTGGTCTATCTGAAATAATTGTTTGGGCACGAACGGCGACCGGGCTTCTTTTTTTAGCAACAACTCTTTGGACGGCACCAACTGGGACTGGATCTCCAGCAGGTACCGGCTTCATCAAATCATCAGCAGGAATAGAATCGGGCGTAGCAACAGTCGGGTTCTCAAGAAGAACCTTTCGTGATGCTTCTGCATCATCTTCACCAGCTTCCAAAGCTTCCACAAGATGGATTGCCAAATCAGCTACCTTTACTTCGTCCTCTTCTTTGCCAGCTGCCTTTACCCCGTCGTCCATCATGATGTAACAGAACGGGCACGCAGTCGCTATACGACTTGCCCCAGTTTCAACCAGTTCTTGGGCTCGAACATCATTCACCTTCGGCCCTATATCCTCTTCCATCCACATTCGGGCACCACCAGCTCCACAACACATACCTTTTGTCCCGTTCCGTGGAGCTTCGACGATTTCAACACCGGACAGGCTCCCGATAACTTTTCGAGGAGCCATATAGATATCATTATGCCGGCCGAGATAGCAGCTGTCATGATAGACAATACGTTCAGCCAAGGTTGCTTTCGACATATCTAAATCGCCGGATTCAATAAGCTGTTCCAGTAGTTGAGTGTGATGGATCACCTCGTAGTGTCCACCGAGTTGAGGATATTCATTTTGTAAGGTATTGAAGCAATGCGGGCATTGGGTGATTATTTTCTTCACTCCCATCCCATTTAAGGTTTCAATATTTTGCATAGCAAGCATTTGGAAGATGTATTCATTGCCGGAGCGGCGAGCAGGATCGCCAGTGCAATTTTCTGCCGGGCCTAAGATGCTTACGTCAATGTCGGCACGACTTAAGAGTTTCGCCATTGCTTGACTTACTTTTTTGTTCTTATCATCAAAACTTCCAGCACAACCGACCCAATACAGCCATTCCGATTCGAACGGGTCACCACCGGCGATGATTTCTATTCCTTCAATATCTTTCGCCCAGTCGGCACGTTCTGATTGGGATATAGCCCACGGATTCCCAGAATTTTCCATTGCCCTGTAGGCATTTCCAAGTTCAGTAGGGAAATCAGACTCCATCAAAGACTTGTATCTTCGCATGTCAAGAATTTTGTCGAGGATCTCAATATTGACCGGGCAGTTCTCATCACAAGCTTTACAGCTTGTACACGCCCACAATTCGTCGTTGGTGACACGGTCAAACATCCAATTGGCCGGAACAGTGATTTCCGCATCGACTCCTATCGGAGGGGTTGTCACTAGATCGCCCGTTGCTGCCATGACCTCACCGGTCTTTAGCACAATTTCTCTTGGATCTAGGGGCTTACCAGTGGCGTGTGCTGGGCAAACAGCGGTGCACCTTCCGCACATTGTGCAGGCATCAGTATCCATCAATTGTTTCCAGGTGAAATCCTCAATTGTTGAAGCGCCGAATGTTTCTAGCTCTGTCTCCATTAAATTCGGTAGTGGTTTCATCGCCCCCTTAGGACGGTCATGGTCCTTAAGGTACATATTCAATGGGGAGGTGAAGATGTGTCGGAGCATCGTAATCGGGAGGAAAACAAGGAAACCAATAAAGAAGATGACATGTGCGTACCACCACGCCTGATGCCATCCACTTAAATTCCCGGCCCCGGCGAAAAGTTTGGCGAGCGGATACCCAATAATGGACCACTTTTCATACGCAGGTTCGTTCTCAAGAGCAATCCGGAATCCTTCAGCGATGAAGCCTGTAATACCCAGTCCAAATAACAGTCCAAGTCCTATAGCGTGGTCGCCACGTGATTTAATTCGTATTCGATAAGGACGGAATTGACGTGGCCCATATCGGCGTAGAAGCGCCCATGTCACGCCGATAAGAAACAGCACGCCCGCAACATCGCCTATTAAGGAATACCCCTTGTATACCCCTCCATGGAGAAATTTGAGATCGTTGGGCAATTGGTGGTCGATCTCTAAAGTTGTTGTAACACCTAGAAGAATAATGAACGGGAAATACATTAGGGAATGCATCAAGCCAGCCGCTGGATCCCGCATCAAAGTTTTCATATATAAGCCAGCTCGAAGATCTCTAGCTCGTCGATGAACGTTCTTTTTTGTCGTTGAACGATTGTCAGGCTGGCCGCGCGTCCAGTTTCTTACCCGAAGTGAAAAATTCCACGCCCCGTAAATGATTAGCGCTGGGATTATGGTATAGAACGCGACCTTCGCAGCTGTCGGGATATTCCCAAATACTTCACGATGTACGGAGTGATTCCCATGCTGTTCAAAGACTGCAGCAGCTACACCAGATAGAGCTGTGAATACAGCAACAGCTATTCCGAGGCC
>CETB01019879.1_pt1 | contig 10817 bp, 6 predicted proteins | sample 356381 | NCBI WGS metagenome assembly CETB01 (sample SAMEA2622545, study PRJEB7988) | marine metagenome | biome: marine biome (ENVO:00000447); feature: deep chlorophyll maximum layer (ENVO:xxxxxxxx); material: "saline water (ENVO:00002010), including plankton (ENVO:xxxxxxxx)" | depth 155 m | reverse complement strand
GGCTTAGCTGGATAAAATGCCTTCATTGCGATATGAAGCATTACCGAGGAATCCTTTCCAATCGAATACAACATTACCGGGTTTTCGGCTTCAGCAACGACCTCCCTCATGATATGGATCGCCTCGGCTTCCAATCTCTGAAGATGGGTCATTCTGTCTTGCATTCAAGCACCTCAAGCAGACCTTCGGGAGTTGACTTCATTCATCAAGGCTGTTATCTCTGCCTTCGGCAGATTATCGATGCCGCCAGCCGTTGCTCGGCCCCCTCCGCCGAACATTGCACATAACTCACCAATACCGCTCTCGCCTCTCATTGAAATTTGAAATGTATCTCCCTTGTCAATCGCAATTACATGTGGCCCAGAACCTTTCTCATTGATTCTGTGTGCCATAACTCCAACAACTCTACGGGCCCAAGCCTCGTTAGGAAGTAGGAAGAAGCCATCGTTTTCTTCAATCAAATCAGCATTCGAAATATCTGAATCAAATCCATCTTTGAGTTTTGCAAATGCAGATGATAGCATGAATTGTTCAGGGGTTTTAGAATCAAGACATAGCATCATTAAATCATCGGGGTGGAAGTGTAAATCAGACAAATCTGCTCCGTATCCATTATAATTTAGCAACTCGCCTAATTCCTTGTAATTCGGTTTAGATGAATGCTTTGACAAACCATCTCCATGCAGTGCTACTTGAGCCCAATTTGAATCTTGACCAATGTGTTGTTCAACAATTCTTGCAGTGCAAACATTGTCGGAAGTGTCGATGTAAGAATTGATTCCTTCAACCTCATCTCCTGCAAGATGGTGGTCAAACCAAGTCACTGAGATTCCTTTCCGAGCCAAATCCTGCGCCATAGAATGATTCCGGGCCAATGAAATGTCCATTACTACAACCTCGTCACCCGGAGTTGGAAGAACTCTATCGAGCAATTCGATATCGCGTTTGACACCAGTAATGCGTTTTCCATCAACTCCATACACCAATCCCCACTGCACCATTGAGCAGATGCCATCGGCATCGCCATTGTATGCAAACCAGCGCATGTTTCGGCGAGTTGGGCATTAGACATGAGTCTATGCCTGAAAATACAAAATGGCGTCATGTATTACATTTAACGATAAAATATTCATTTCCTCAAGTTTACTTGCCGCCCGCATCTATATCTATTCCCCGTTTTCATAAGCATTCATGCGCCGAGAGATAGGGATGGCCGTCATCCTGCTTCTTTCCACATTAGTTGTGGTTCCGCAAGTAGAAGCGGGAGGTATTGGCAGCGAAGATCCTGGCGTCAGTGATACTGTCACATGGAGAGTGGGTGACAAGTGGGTTTATGCTGGCGCTTTCGACCCCACAGTTCTAGTCCAGAGTGCTGGAGTAGATGCAGCAGTTGGTACGATTAATGGTGATGCAACAACAACTGTTGATGCGGTGTCCGAAGTGGATATTGACGGTATACCAACTCTGGTTTACGAGACCTCATCTAAAGCTGATTTCGACAAAGGAGGGGTTACTCTCGAAAGTTATACTGGAAACCTATTCATTCAATATCAGGTCGATGAAGTTCGCAGAGTCTCCGACTTGGCCAAACTCTCTACAGAGTTATCGCTTAATGTCAGATACGTGCCATACGGAATTTCATCATTAACACAACAAATCGCAGATATCACAATCACTACTACTTATGACCCGATGAGTGAGAATTACGACTTCCCTCTACGAATTGGTGAGACATGGAATACATCCTATGTTTCATCTACCGCGTGGTCGGGTTCTTCAGACTACATTACGCCGTTTCCACAACCAACAAGTGGCGCAAATCATACAAATTGGGAGATTACTGATGTTGGCAAACCTATCAACAGTCTTGGCGAACAAATTGGATATGGTGGATGCAATGCTTCATATGAACTAAAATCATATGACGACAATGGTACTGAAACATCATACGAATGGTTCTGTCCTGAAGTAAGGAATTACGCTTGGTCTCATGCCGAGGAAGACATTGGTCTAGTCATTGATTTCAGATTGAAACAGTACATGCCTATTGCCTCTACAGGAGTTGTTGCAAACACCAACCCTGGTTATCGAAATATGAATCTAGATGTAGAATTATCTACTCCGATAACTGCATTGAATACTCCCGTGGAAGTTTGGGCCAATGTTACTGACTCATCAGGAACGCCACAACCAGGTCAAACCGTAGAAATTAGGCATGAGGCTGAAGGATTCTCATCTACAGCAGTAACCGCTGCAAATGGAAGTGCGTGGGCAATCGTACAAGTTGGAGAAGCCACGGATACTTCAGCGACAACAGTCGATTGGTCCAGCCATGGAATCGTAGCTTCTAGTGGGGGAATGTATGGGGTTGCGACTATTACACTGGATGAAAATATCGTTGGGCTTGATCTTGTAGCCGCATACGAACGATCTAGTATTTTGCGAAACAGAAGCGGTGAATTGACTACCCTGAACACTATTTCGGGATTCAATGTTCTACCCGGCGACCATCTAACTATCCAGTTACCGGTTTACAACCGTGGGATTACCACCAGTAATCCAACTATCACACACATTACTTATCCAGATGGATTTGAAATTTCTGAGCCATTACCTGCTCTGGCACTTTACGAGCAATACATATTCGAGATTGAGTGGTTAGTTGACGTTAATTCTAGTATCGACAACAAAACGATACAGTGGGAAGTAGACCGTCAACTATCGAATCCTAACGATGCTGATTCTGCAAATGATGTTGGAGTTCTTCCGATTTTCATTGGCAGCGCTCCAACATATGTTGGTCAAAATTTGACAGCATGGACAAATGAAAAAATTCTGGTTGACGCCTCCTCTTCATTCGACGAAGATGGAGGAGAAGTATGGTGTATTTTCGATATTGAATTCGATGATGGTACACGCTCTACAGCCAACCAACAAATTATGCGGAGTGGATGCTCTATCAATTGGACTTGGATTGATGATGGTATTTACTCAGTCTATGTCACTGTCACAGACGAAGAAAGTGATTCAATAACCGAATTACTCGAAGTAGAAATTCGTAATCGCGCACCTAGTGTTTCGATTATTTCTCAAAGAAGTCAAGTCAAGGTTGAACACCCTGTAACACTGTATGTATTCGCTAACGATTCAGACTCAGAAGACCCATGGCCAGGATTGGTAGACATACACTGGCCAAACGCTCAGTGCGATGAAGGATACTATACCCGAGTGTGTACAACTACCGCGTGGGAAGAAGGATTACACACATTCACTGCAGTTGGTACAGATGATGACGGCAATCAAACCTATGCAACCATTGACATAGAATTCACCAACATTGCTCCGCATGATGTTGCAGTTGCAATGTGGGATGAAAATGACAACTTAATCGAAACAACTGGACAAATGACTTGGCATATTCAAGAAGATCAAGTTGTCGAACTATCCGCAAGGGCTGAAGATTCAATCGATGATTTATCTGGACTAAGTTATGAATGGTCATTCGGAGTTAGCACTGATGGTAGGGAATCAAGGGTTCCTGCCGTATGGACAAATGCAGGGATGCAGACTATTTTAGTCAAAGCAATCGATTCGGAAGGATACGACAGTGGCTGGGTTGAGCGCTGGATTGATGTCCAAAACTTAGAGCCGCAAATTGAGGAATTACCTGAAGTTATGGCTGTTGCTGAAGGACAGGCTGTCAGCCTATCTGGTGTCGCTTGGGACACCTCTTCAGACATGGAAGGACTAATCGTTTGCTGGGATGTTGACCCAGGAGCAGATACCGATGGAATCGGTTCTGCAGATGATGACTGTGATGTTGAAGGAACTGATTTGACTTGGTCTTGGCAAAACTCAGGAGTATACAATGTTGTATTCCATGCAACTGATGATAATGGAGCTAGAAACTCTTCTTCTGCCTCAATAACCGTTCTTAATCTACCTCCAATTGTTCTTGCAAATGTTCCAAGCAAAGCCATTGCAGGGGAGACAGTTACATTGGACGCATCTCCAACAAGGGATTCACTAATCGATCGTGAATATCTAACGGTAGTTTGGGATGTAGATTGTTCAACCGATAGCGATGGAGACGGCATCAAGGACAATGATGCCGACTTGGTAGGTTCTACTGTTGAATACAAATTCCCACGCGCTGGAAAATTCAAAATTAAGGTAATCGCTTGGGACGAGGAAATTATGAATCCTAGTAGTAAGACTATGGTTGTCGAAGTTGATTCTCCTGATATGACTGCTTTCGAGGAAGTTGCGCAATCACTGACCGGTGAAGAAGCAAACCCGTTCATTCAATTGACGCTAATTGCACTAGTTATTGCCGGAATTGCCCTCTTATTGAAGCGGGGTCAGAAAAAGAAGCAATCTGTTTGGGATGATGATGATGTTCCAACGATTGAAGCGCCACTTGAAGCGCCATCAATGGATATGTTCGGAGGCTTGGACTCTGAGCAATCGCAAACAGACAGCGCCTCTGAAATTACTCCTGTTCCGGATGAAGGTCTACCCGAGGGATGGAGTATGGACCAATGGCAGCATTATGGTCACCAGTACTTGGAAATGCAGCAAACCGATGAAGGACAGAATGAAATGTGATGATGTCTTCGTATGTGCATGCGAAGAGCAATTCCCATCTTTATCATCATACTAATGACGGCGTATGGGCCTCTCTCGATTTTAGAAGAATTAGATGCTCCTGAATCCGCCAAATTCAGTGAAGAGAACAATGGTGTACACGATGTTCCTACATGGCGAATCGGTGACAAATGGGTGTATGAGACCCAATTCGATGTTGCCCAACTAATCCAGCAAGCTAACGTTTCTGCATCCTTGAACACCCTAACAGGTGATACAACTATGGAAGTTGTAGATATCAGATTTGAAACAATCCAAGGAACTCAAACCCTAGTTTACGAACTAGACGTTGAGGGCGAGTTTACTTCAGGAAACAGTGGTGCTACATTGGAAGGCCAAACTGGAAAATTAGACATAGAATATGATGGAACCGACATCATAAGAGCAAATGACCTTTCTATGTGGGATTCCGAGTTCACCTTGGACGTTAAGTTCGCACTGTTCAACATAGGTTTCTTGACTACGACTCTGGCTGATATTACATTTGCAACCGTGTATGAACCCCCAAGAGAGAAGTATGATTTCCCGCTAAGAACTGGAGACCAGTGGACTAGCACATACGACTCTGGAACAAATGTAACCGGTTCTTCTGATTACTTCGACCCCACCTCATTTGACACTCCATACGTAGAGGATAATACAACCTATCAGGTCACATCTGATGGTGAACCTCTAGAAGATGGATCTGGTGTAGATTATACCGGCTGCTCTGATTCATACAAAGTAAACAACTGGAATAATACAGGCTCACCGGGAGGTTTTGAGTGGTATTGCCCAGCAGTCAGGTCTTATGCTTGGTACAGAATAATCAATCCCGCTGGATTCCAAATCGATTGGAAATTGAAAACATACACACCGACTGACTCAGGTGGAGTAGACATTGCTTCATCCCCTGGAATTAGAAACACCAATATCGAAGTCACGCCAGAATTTGTTGCGATTTTGCCAAATGCGACTGAGGAAATTTTAGGCCACATGACTGTTAATGGCAATGACGAAGTAGGTACGAATTTACAGCTAAGATACGAATCTGACGGCACTGTAATGAGTTTAACAACTGATAGTAACGGCGAAGTGACTCCAGATCTTGATGTCGGATACTTCCAAGATTCATCTCCTGCGTCCGATGATTGGACTAGTAATGGTGTAATCATTTGGGACCCTGTAAGTAAAATCGTTGGCGCTGCCACGATTGTGATGGACCTATCCGTAGTTGGAGTAGATTTAATCGCACAACCAGAATCAATGATTGTAACTAGAACTAGAGGAAACGATTCAACAGTTCTCAATCAAGCCAGTGGATATAATGCACTACCTGGAGATAGCATACACTTCTCAGTCCCTGCACAAAACAGAGGGGTCCTAACTTCTCCAGCCACTGAGATGGAGATTACAACACCTGACGGTGCTACCATAAGAGGGAATTTACCCGCATTGGCGCCATATTCTGAAGGCAGAGTTGACGTTAATTGGACCGTCCCTACCGGTGCATCAATCGGCATTCAAACTCTTTCGTTTGTCGTAGACCCGGATGAGATTGTCACTGCAGATGCAAACAGAACCAATAATTTCGCTTCACTTGATATCTTCATCGGCAGAATGCCTGTCGCACTGATGACACTTGCAGACAATGTATACACCTTTGAGAATGTAACCATAGACGCATCAGCATCTTATGACGTAGACGGAGGCCCTGTCGAGTGTTACTTTGAGATTCAAGATGGAATTCGTACTGAGTATATTGACTCTACATCATGTATGGCCAACTGGTCATGGGTAGATGATGGTGATTGGGAAGTCAAGCTGGTTCTGGTGGATGATGAACTTGATGAAATTCACATGGTAATGAACGCCACAGTGCTAAACCGTGACCCATATGTGAACCTTACAACTACTACACCTGCTGTTTATGCTGGGCAACCGATTACCTTCAATGCAACAGATAGTGGTGACATCGATACGGTCTCTCCAGAGGGGCAGTATGTCACGATTTCATGGCCGGAAAGTGCTTGTCAAGAAGGATTGTACGGCCCTTACTGTACCTTCTCTCCTGAAGAAGAAGGAACATTCACAATCGATGTAGTTGTCACAGATGATGACAATGCAACTACTACAGACACCATCACCTATGAGGTGATGAATGTCGCACCAACAATCGGTGAAATGCGATTCTCAATCGATGGAATCCCATATCTTGCAGGCGAGGATGGTACTTGGGACATCGATGAAGATGTCTTGGCGACTCTCGAAATCGATGGTAACGACACATTGTCGGACAGAGAAGGATTGCTAATTACATGGTATCCTGATGAGATGGACCAGAATTGGACCGTTACAACCTCTGGGCCTAATTCAGCAATTACTGCATCGTGGGGAACCTCTGGGATTCACACTGTGCGTGCATTCGCTATTGATGATGATGGTGTGACCAGTATGGATGTACTTGGGTATGTTAGAGTTAACAATATCGATCCAGTACTAGATGCTCTGCCAGCACAGCAAGCACTGTTTGAAGATGAAGTCATCAACTTGAGTGCTTATGCAACTGATTTAGCAGACCAAGATGAATTGATGTACTGCTGGGATTTAATCGTCTCAATCGATTCTGATGAGAATGGGATTCCAACCGATGACTGCGACGTACAAGGGCCTGATTTGGTATATTCATGGACAACACCGGGATTGCGAACTATCACTGCTAATGTATGGGATGACGATAATGCAACCGATTCGTTTTCGATTGACGTGACTATTGTTAATCGCCCTCCAGCAGCAAGTATCTTTGTGCCAGAAGGTGGCTTTGTAATCACTGAAGGCGAATCAATCACTTTCAACGGTGAAGAATCTACCGATTCTCCAACCGATAGAAGTAGCCTGCAATTTATTTGGGACGACCCGAATACTGCAGGTGCTACTCAGGATGGTTTTGGTGAAAACTTCACAATTAAATTCGACAAGCCAGGCAAATACTTCGTCAATTTGACTGTAAGCGATGACGACGGAAAATCAAGTACAGCATCAGTATTGGTAGAGGTCAAAGAAAAGCCAGCTGAAGGCTTGTTTGGCATGACTACTTCCACGGCTATTGGTGGCGCATTAGGAATTGTGATAATCGTTCTAGTAGCAGTATTATTGCTCAGAGGAAGAGAATCGGATACCGTTCCTTACGAAACTACGCAAACGCCAGATTACGGTTGGGGAGAAAGCCCAACTACAGTAGCAGCAGCTCCTGAAACTGTAGAAGCAGCACCAGAACCTGTCAACAGCGGTCCACCAATTCCTGCAACCGGTCTACCCGAAGGTTGGACTATGGAACAATGGGCGTATTATGGTGAACAATACCTTGCAACTCTCCCGCCTGCTCCGGTTGAGACTTACGCTCAACCTGCACAGCCAGAATACCAAGTTCAGCAACCTGCACCTGTATACAATCCGGAGCCAGTACAAACCTCTACAGAACCTGCTCCTTCACTACTCGATAAGACGATGGTTCAAGAACCAGCACCGTCCCCTGCATCGCAGGCCTTAGCCGATCTACTAGACGACTTAGACCTATGAGCAGTGAGAAAAGATGGGAACACTTTGGCAATTTTTTGGATTTCCGGACCCGGAAGCGCCTACGCCTGAAAGCGTAAAGCGAAGTAAGAAAAAGAAACTGAAAGCAGAAGAACCCCCCGGTCAACAACTAACTTTAGTTAGTCCAGATGACCCTGTAGTTGCAGATGAGGCTCCTGCAAAAGTTGATTCCACAAATGAACAGGTGAATATCACCTACGAAATTCCCCCTCCTGTAAGACGCTCATCATCAGTTCCCCAAGGTTGGACTGGGGCACTAACACCTGATGGTGAAGCATTCCACGACCTGTCAAATTATTCTTCAAAGCCTACTGATTTCCCAGACAGGGCTCTTAGATACGTTGTCCCAGACAAAATGCATCGCCTACCGCTTCGACAAATACAGGATAGAGTGATGAGAGGAGACACAATCATCGTTGACCTAAACGGTTTAATTCACATGGATACTCAAACTAATGCTTGTAGAAGATCTCTAAAGCAAATTGGCGATGAAATGAATATCGACATCTTCGCATTGGATGAATCTGACAAATTGTTGCTTCTCCCAGGGAGCGATGTTTCTATGGATGTCTCGAAGAATGATTTAGGATTAATTCCATTGTTAATGTAATTTAGAATTCAAACTTTTAGATAGCCTTCCAAGAACAAGGTCCTAGATACTGTGAAGAAAACTAATCAAGCAATCGTAGCGCACTAGGTGCGAAACCTAGCACTGCTAATTCATCACCATCAACTAAACGGGCATGATTGCCCATCTCACCTGCTAAATCGTAAGACCCAGCCTTTCCAACCCAAGAACCGCTCTCTATCAAATGTGCAATCTCATCAACAGTCAGCTCATCAATCTCTACAACTGCACTTTCGACAAAGAATGTCCAATCTCCACAAATCTGAATGCCTGTGGCAGACCAAACTTGGTGGCGTCTGCCTGACAAGCGCTTAATCATCGAGGCTGCTGATAACTCATCTTTAGCCTTGCCAATTGCAACATTTGGATCGTCTGGGTCTTCTAGCATAGTATCTGCAACAACTACAGCTTGGAAGTCATGATTTGGAGGCACAGCCTCGCTTTTCCTTCGACAAATCGCAAGAACTTGTGATGGTACAGTTCCGGATGGTGGAGTCTCATCCACGCCAGAAAATGATTCGATATGAATCGGTCCAAACCTATCATCGAGAATCTGTGCGCGTCGCTCAGAAGCGCTTGCTAACCATATTCCCATAACAGTCGGTTTGGGGGTCACCTTGAAGAGAGCATCGCTATTACACCCGAACGGTGAGACGACGTGAGTGACATCGAAAGGATTCCAACACACATCGCAGGATTGGACGAAAACATGCAGGGTGGAATACCTCAAGGACACATTTGTATTGTGGCCGGTCAGTCAGGTGCAATGAAATCTTCAGTTACCTTTTCTCTATTGTATAACGCTGTACTGTACGGTGAAACCAGTGGTATCTATGTCACTTTAGAGCAAGGAAAGGATTCTCTTCGCTCACACATGTCAAACATGGGAATGAATGTCGACGACCCAAGAGTTCGCAACAGAATCGCAATTATCGACCTCTCCGATTTACGTGTTCAATTAGATGAGCAAGGAATGAGTAACAGAATCGATTGGATGGGACAATTGATCAAGCAATTAACATCATACCGACAATCGATTGGATTCGAGTTGCTAGTTTTCGACTCATTGGGAGCCTTCTTCACTCTAACAAAGATGGAAAACCCACGTGATGAAATTTTCAGATTGTTCGAAGCATGCCGACGCTTAGAATTAACTTCATTCTTTATCTGTGAAATGACTGGTGAAGACCACAAGCAATTCGGTGAATATGGCGTAGAGGATTATCTTTCAGACGGAGTTATGCACCTTACAATGGAACGTACTGGTGACGAGATAACTAGAAAACTCGGTGTCATCAAGATGCGTCATACTCATCACAGACTGGGATACTCTCCTATCCTTTGGAGTGCTGAGGATCAAAGATTCACAATAAGTTGATCATTCAACTGTTACCGACTTAGCCAAATTACGTGGCCTGTCCACGTCACAACCCAAAGCTAAAGCAGTTCTATATGCGATCAATTGGGTTGGAACTACTGTCAATAGTGGGGTCAGAAGATAATTGCATGGTGGAACAGGTATCGATACGTCCGCTTCTTCAGAAGCCTCCTCGTCTCCTTCTTCATGAATCAAGATGATTTTGGCACCACGTGCACGGCATTCATGCATCGAAGCAATGGTCTTCTCTCTATGCTTATCGTTTGGAAGAATTACGACAACAGGACTTCCTTCTTCAAGAAGAGCAATTGGGCCATGCTTCATTTCACCTGCGGGGTATGCTAAACAAGGAATGTATGCAATTTCCATTAACTTTAGAGCGCCTTCACTAGCTACTGGTGCAGATAATCCTCTTCCCAAGAAAAGAACACTTTTCGCATGCTTTACTAGTTCGACTGCTTCATCGATAGGCCCTGGATTAGCAAGATATCTTTCCAACTGGTCTGGAATCTTTTCAAAATCCTTGATTATTGATTGGCCTTTTTCTCTCGAGAACGTTCGAGTTCTACCGATTCTAATTGCAAACAA
>CETB01079071.1_pt1 | contig 10824 bp, 7 predicted proteins | sample 356381 | NCBI WGS metagenome assembly CETB01 (sample SAMEA2622545, study PRJEB7988) | marine metagenome | biome: marine biome (ENVO:00000447); feature: deep chlorophyll maximum layer (ENVO:xxxxxxxx); material: "saline water (ENVO:00002010), including plankton (ENVO:xxxxxxxx)" | depth 155 m | reverse complement strand
GCCGCAAGGTCACCAGCAATCCTTACCAAACCGCCTAATTCACGTAGCCTGAGTGAGAGTTTTCCACGGCGACCACTTCGACGCTGGGCTTCTTTCAGAACCAATCCAATGGCCCCTTTGTCAAAATGTGGAATCGATTTGCCACTATCTTTCTTCATCTCGTTATTAACTTCTTGAGCGATGAAGCGCACTAGTCTTCGACGATTTCTTTCAGTATCTGGCATGTCGGTATTGACGTAAACTTCGTAACCATATCCACGAATTCTGCTTCTCAATGCTGGGTGCATGTTCTGAATACTGTCTAGATTTCCTGCAGCAACTAGTATGAAGTCAGTAGGCACAGGTTCTGACTTAGTGAGAGCACCACTACTTCGCTCAGAGCGTCCAGATATTGACAATGCTTTTTCCTGCATTGCAACCAATAGTGCTTGTTGTTCTTCCATTCTTAGCATACGAATCTCATCAATGTATAGTACACCCTTGTTTGCCCGATGAACTGCACCGGGCTCTACTCTTTCGTGAGCCGGAGTGGCTAAATCTGCTCCGGATTGGAATGGGTCGTGTCGAACATCGCCTAGCAAAGCACCAGCGAGAGTTCCAGTAGCGTCGATAAACGGTACCTCTTCATTACGATCATGCTTGACTAGTAATTTTGGAATATTACCCTCATCACCCGAATTTAGACGAGTCCTGAGGAAGAAGTATCCAAAAACAAGTAGGAAAGAACCGAAGATGAATGTTAATATCTCACCAGAGGATATTGTGGCGAGTAACAAAGCTGCACCGACGACTAAGGCAATGAATAGTAACGTCCGATTAGTTCTCTCTCTCTGTTGTTTTAGATGTGAACGACGTTCAGAAATAATGCTAGAGCCTCGGCCTGCAGGAACAGTTCTGATCCTTGGTTCGTTCTCATCCTCGTGATTTCGGTAAACGAGAATATCCTCAAGTTGTTCCTTTGGCAAAAATTCGGTCATTGAGCGAGCCAACATGGATTTTCCAGTTCCCGGCTCTCCTACCATGATGATGTGTCGCCGCTGTTCGGCAGCCTTGCGAACGATTATCGAAGCCGCCTCTTGGCCAATTACCTGATCGACCAGTTTTTCAGGGATTGGAACTTCTTCTGTTGAAACAATGTCAAGTTGCTCGGCCCATTCCTCCACAGGGATCTTGCAGACAGGATCCTTGTCTGCAGATACACCGAATGCAGCACCATCTTCCCACGAATCTAGTGGGTCAACGGGTACCTCTTTCTCACTCATCGCACATCCCCTCGGGGTCTCTCCTGTCCTGAGCACCTTCTTGAAGGTGCGTTATCGATTGTTCGACAGAACTACTGCAATTCTCGACGCTTAAGGTACTCAGCACCGTAGTAATTCCATTGTTCCATTGTCCAACCCGGAGGTAGTCCTTCAGGGGGCAATGGAGGTCCCATTCCAGGTGGTGGTGGTGGAACTACTAATGGACTCGGTTCAGGCTCTTCATACTCCGAATAATCGTCCCCGTCCTGATAATCGTATAATTCAACATTCACGTCATCTCGGCGTCCTCTCTGTAATACGATAGCGAGAACCAAGACTAAAGCGATTGAGAGCATAATTCCCATCGCTATCAATCCAGCAGTCATAACTGAGATTACAGGCTTGTCTTGATTATCGCTATTCTCTGGTTCATCGGGTGTTATTTCAACGGACTCTGTAGCGTAGGCCTTGTGTTGATCTGTAGTTGAGCGATCGAATCCTTCTGAGTCTACTGCATCTACAGAAAGTGTGACGTAATCCGCTATCTTGAGACCCTCTCCATCATTTGCAAGGACAATAAATGGTCCCATATTGTGAGAGGTGCCAAAGTCATTACAAATTCCAGTAATACTATTACAAACACTCCAAATTACCTTAACTTCTGATAGTTCAAGATTTCCGACATTTTCGATAGTTACACTAGGATTCAAACCATATTCTGTCGAAGAAATATTGACACTAAGGTCGCCGAATCCTGATGAATCTACCCAAAGAAGAGGGAGGTCATCAACTACACTAACGGTGATTATGGCAGCACTAGAGGCCCCATGACTGTCTTCTGCAGTAACCGTCACCATCTCCTCGCCAGCATCTTCCCAACTCATCGTAGCAAGTCCAGAAATTGGATTGAATTGCACCGCACCTGGAACAAAGGTAGTTACAGTAATCCAAATATCCTCTTCATAATCATCAACATCGGATATCAAATCTACGACGTTGAAAGTTAATCTGTCGCCGGACTGAAGGATTGGATTGGAATATTCTCCCAGATCAATAATAGGAGCGTCATTAATGTTGTTTACATAGAAAATAATCACGGTATCTGATTCTTTGACCCCGTCGGATGCTCTAACTGTGATCTCAGTCATACCGAAACTATCGTCATCAAGTGCAGCGACATTTAGGGTCTGGTCGTAAATTTCGGCAGACAATAAGGATTCATCACTGATACTGACAATAGATAGAGAAAGAGTATTTGCGGGCACGGAATTTCCATTATCATCAGTATCGCTGACGTATTCGGTCAGTACTAAGCTAGAGGAGCCGCCTTCATTGAATGATTGGGTTGGAATTCCACTCCAGCGAGGTTGGCCATTCTCGATGACGTTAAAAATCAAGGTTCCAGAGTTGACATCTTCTCCATCACCGACAGTGATAAAAATCCCTTGAGAAATTGAGTTTCCTATACTATCGTAGGAAATTTGGTCAAATAGTACATTTATTTCTAGTGTCTCGGGATCAAATGATACGAATTGGTGAGCATTAGAATCGATAATTAGTTCTCCATGCGGAGTTTCCGCATCACTGATTAATCCCACTATCGATACGGACTCTACTGTGTCGACCTTAACGGTTGGAATTCCTCCATAACCATCGTCTCCTGGACCTAAGATTCTAGGTAGCGCATTCCTCAATTCAAATGCATTTTCAGTGATTTCCCAATCTGATTTTTGACCACCAGAATCCGTCCATTGCATACGTATGTCGTATGATCCAGATTGAGAATTCATTGGTGGAGTAATAGTGTGAATATAGCGAGAATTACCACCACTCCCTACCATTTCGATTGCAGTTATCCAAGCATCGTCCCAAATATCCGTACCATGAACGCTGTAGTGTAAAACTGCGGTCATAGTTGACATATCATCGACCAAATCATTTGGTAGAGCTGAAGATTCGAACTGTATTGGTGTTCCTCGCTCTACGCTCGATTCTGCAACTGCAACCGGACGATTGGGGGCTGGAGGCATGTCGTGAAGAGCAATGCCATCTTGGTAGTCATTGGAAGGGACACGATCGCCAATCATTCCGGAGATGCGTGCTCTGAATGAGGATGTCCCAGATGGTGCTAGAGTGATATCACTGGTGTCGAACATAATTGAATAGGACTGAGTTCCACCGACTGCAAGTTGGTTGATTGAGATGCCACCTAAATTAATCTCTTCGCCGCCCGATAGATGATAGATATCGATGCTACCTCCGTCACTGTATGCCTCGGCTCCATTATTTGCGATATTCACATCAAGATCAAGTATATCACCTGCAACAAAGCCGTTGTTGGCATTTGAATTTCGAGCCTCAAAGTCAACTATTCCAATATCGACTAAAGGACCCATGTCTAGGTCGATAGCAGCATAGACCTCATTGTAGGTCGAATAGTCACCATCCATTAAGGCGAATACTGGCCAGAAATTTTCCCACTGAGTATTTCCACCACCAGAACGTACTGTATCTAGCGATTTATCCCAAGTTAATGTCTCAACCTGATTCGGTATCAAAGTCACCTCTGTGAAATCGTTATCAGCAGAAAGTAACCATTCTCGGAATACATGATGAGGCCTGCTTCCATCGTCATATGCCTCAGCTCCAATTTTCTCGGTTACAGCTCCGTATACATATACTGTAATATCATTAGCACCAAGGTAAGTTATGTCCAGAGTTGTAGTCACTATATCTCCGGTTGAATCTAGAGCAATTCCTAGTTCCATACTGAAATCACTAGCATCAGCATGCATACAACCTCCTGCGCTAAAGTCTGCGTCGTAGTAATTTGACCCGGTCGCTCCCACCTTGTAGCAGGAGCCCGAGTTCTCGTCAGCGAAAGCGTAGGTTGGATAACCACTAGATGATGCCATAATGTGATTCTGCCTATTTACAGGCCCATCGGAAGGCCAACCTGTAGAGGCCCCCTCAAAGAATGAAATGTAGGTGAAATCTTCAGTATTGCTATTTTTCAAGTTAACAAGTGAAGGGGATGCACTTCCCATACAGGGGCCGCACCAATGAGCTCCGACATACTCTCCAAATACAGTATGCCCCGGGCTAACTGCAAATCTAGGCATTTCTTTTGCCTGCAATTCTTGCTTCCCTGCAGTCTCTTGCTCTAACATGAAATATCCCATTGAAGACATAGTCAGAATTAGTAACATCATTGTCAGAGATGAGATTTTCTGCAAGGAGGTAACTGCTGCCATACACAAATGGTACGATGTTGGTCCTTTATACATAACTCAGTAATGTCTCAAGTAAAAAACGACCCTTAAGGGGTCGTACAAAGAGGATTTTAAGCGGAATGAATAATCGAAGGTATTGAATTAAATGACCGTCACAAGGATTAGTGATGTCAGGCACTGAGGCGACAAATGAAGCCCCCAATTGGATGGCTCTAAGAGAGGACGATGGGAGAGCATATCTCGTCAACAATGTTCCTGGAGAAGTGAAAATTAAGGGGCTTGGAAGGTTCGATCCGACGACGCTTCTGGAGGGTTTTTCATTAGGAGATAGAATCACTGTTGGCCAGAAATCTTTGACCATAGTAGAAGCTGCTCTTCCAGAGGCTCGTCGCAACATGAATAGAAGGGCGCAAACAATTGGAATCAAAGATTCTGGATTTCTGATTTCCTGGATGGGAATCGGCGCCGGAAGCCGTGTACTGGAAGGAGGTCATGGCTCTGCAGGTCTTGCAATGAATCTTGCAAATGTAATGAGCTCCGAGGGGTGTTTAATCTCTGTTGAAAACCGACCAGAACATGCTGAAGTAGGACGTGGGAATATGGAAAGAATGGCTGATTTTTCGGCTGAGTTCCCTTCTTGGAAGTTATTAGAAATGGATCTGCAAAATGCCGCTTCGGAAGTTTTTGCAATATGTGGTGAACTAGACGCTGCAATAATCGATATCGCAGAACCTTGGACGGTTGTCTCTGAAATTTCTCAAACCCTCAGAATGGGAGGAAGGATTGCGTGCTATTGCCCCACCACTGGTCAGTTAGAAAAATCCTGGAATAAGGTCGAAGAAGAAGGTCTTGTCGTAGAATTTGCTGGTGAAATAATCGAAAGACGATGGTCAAAAGCGGGTAGGGGAGGTGTGCGACCGGGGAATCAGCCAATGGGACACACCGCATTTTTGCTAATCGCGGCAAAAATAGCTACGATTGAAGAGGAATAATAGGTATCTAAAGTGTCTTTAATTGACGATTTCCATCTCCGCCAGGACCTATCCAATCTGCAGGTTTGTTTCCAAGAATTTCCTCAATAGATTTCATGTCATCATCACTCATTGAAAGTGCTACTTCGATACAACCCAAATTATCTCGTAGTTGATCTTCCGTAGTAGCGCCTAAGAGAATAGTCGAAACATTTGGATTTTTCAAACACCAAGCGAGAGCGAGTTGCGCTGGAGTGCAACCTTTGGTATGAGCAAAATCGACTAGATTAGTTACTATTTCAAACTCGCCACGAGCCCTTCTTTCCTCTAAATCTTGAAGCATCCAGTCGTATCCTTCCTGAGTAGGACGTGAATCTTTAGGTATTCCCTCGAGATATTTTCCAGTTAGAAAACCCGACCTAAGTGGGCTCCAAATTGTAGTTCCAATCGAATATGGAGGGTTGTAAAGAGGGAAGTATTCCTCTTCGAACCTCTGTCTGTGTAGCATATTATATTGAGGCTGTTCGAATTGTGGAGGTTCTAGACCTTCACTCTTTGCAATCCAATATGCTTCAGTAATTTGTTGCGCGGACCATTCGCTTGTACCCCAAGCTGTTGACCTACCGGAGCGAACAATATCAGTCATGGCTCTAACAACTGTTGCAGTAGGTGTGAATGGATCAGGTCTGTGACAGAATACCATGTCGACATAATCTAATTGCAGCCTTTCCAAACAATTATCCATTCCTTCCCGACAGTGCTTGATAGAAAGTCCAGATTCGTTTACTCCGGAACCGCCCCAAAAAATCTTCGTAGTAATTACTAATTCAGAGCGTCTCCAAAGCTCTGCGTCTTCTTTCTGTAATTCTTTCAGTGCTAAACCGAAGATTCTCTCTGCTTCACCGTTTGGATTACCATAGGCCTCCGCATGGTCAAAACAATTGACTCCTGCTTCGCGAGCAACTCGCATCAATTTCTTTGCAGTCTTTACTCCAGCATCCCCTGTCAGCCTATCTTTGACTCCATAGGTCGCCCAGAAACCATAGGAAAGAACGGAAACCTGAATTCCAGTATTGCCCATCATCCGGTAGTACATCGAGTCTTTGTCCATGTCTGTGTGTAGGGTATCGACTACTCAAGCATTAGCACGAAGCAAAACAGACTTTCGATTCGATTCATAAATTAAAGACCAGACGCAAAGCCATGCGCGACAGTAGCGAGTGGCATTCCACCGCCTTCCGTACTCACACCATTGGACAGGTTGTGAGTAATGGAGCAGATATGATTGGAGAACAGGTCTCTGTTGCCGGATATGCAGAAACAGTTCGAGGCCGAGGTGCAATCGCTTTCCTAATGCTCCGTGATGGAACAGGGCACATCCAAGCATTTCTAAAAAGGGATAATATGGATGAAAATACGTTTACTGCGGTCCAATCGGCCTCGCGTGAATCAACAATACAAGTAACTGGAACCGTGGCACAAAAGCGACCTCCGAAGGTCCCAGAAGGAGAACCGACTCCTCCGTCTGAATACGAAATTAACGTAATCCAGGCTGACATACTATCATCTGCAGAAACACCGTTACCGGTAGGAATTACAGACGATGTCAATGTTGGATTGGATATTAGATTGGATAACAGACATCTAGATCTTCGTCGGGCACACGTAAATGCAATCTTCCAACTTAGAAGTCGTGTACTGCAATATGGTCGCGACTATTTAATCGGCGAAGGATTCCAAGAAATCAATTCACCAAAAATCATCGCTAGTGCCAGCGAGGGAGGGACCAATCTATTCCCAATGATGTATTTCGACACACCTGCTTTCCTTAGCCAATCACCTCAGTTATACAAGCAATTGGCAGTTCTTGGTGGCTTGGAAAGAGTATTCGAAATAGGACCCGCCTTTCGTGCAGAAAAACACGACACATACCGCCACCTGAACGAATTCATATCCTTCGATATCGAAGGCGCTTGGATGAATGATGAAGACGTAATGGGAGTTCAGGAGAGGATGATTCACCACATCTGGAGCCAGGTTGTAGCAAATGATCAACATCTCATCGATATTGTAAATGAATACAGAGTAAGTCAAGATCAACAACCGGTGACTGTGGAGATTCCCGAACTTCCATTCCCACGTATTCCATACTGTGACGCGATTGAAATTGTACAGAAAGGGGGTGGAGAAATTGAATGGGGTGACGATATCGAAAGTCACCACTGTGATCTCATTGCTGCAGAATACCCAGGATTCCACTTCCTGCCACGATGGCCGATGTCGATGAAGCCATTCTACATCTTCCATAATGAGGATGAAAAAGGCTCTACTGGTGGCCAGTTGAGCCGTGGATTCGATCTCAATTACGGCCGTGATGAGATGACCTCTGGAGGACAGCGAGAGCATCGCGTCGATGTTTTGGAACAGAATCTAAGAAACATGGATTTGGACCCAGGAGACTTTACCTTCTATACCGATGGATTCCGTTATGGTGCACCACCTCATGCAGGATGGGGGTTAGGTGTAGCACGGCTGCTAATGATCCTCACTGGGGCTGGTAATGTCCGAGAAGTTGTCTTGTTCCCACGAGATCGTTCTAGAGTCACCCCCTAGTCGAAACTGCCAATTTCCTATGTTGGCTAAACATCGCTTAATACGTTAAATCAGATTAGCGTAATTTGTGAAATCAGCTATTATGGCGAGTATTGCTTGCATATTATTGCTGAGCACTGTCATGGCTACAGAGAATCTTACCAATCAAAATCAAGGAGAAGTGGTGATTGTTAGCGTCGACAGTACAAACCTACGTTTTTCACCTGAAACAATTACTCTGCAAGAAGGAGATACTGTACGATTCTTTTGGAGTGGGGAATTACTCGCCCACAACGCGGTGGAGAGGAATGGATTATTCGATTCAGGAGAAACCTCAAGAAATGTAGACTATAGCTACACATTCAAGATTGGTGAGAATGGAACCTACGAATATGTCTGTGAACCTCACGAAGAGCTTGGAATGATTGGAACAATAATTGTACAGCCAATACTCGTCGATGAACAAGATTTGGAAGAGAAGCCAGACGAGGATGATGGGGAATTACAGGAACAATCTGGGGAGATTGGAGTCCCACATGTTGAATTGGTGGTGGTTACAGGCATTCTAATTTTGATTTATCAAGTGGTTAGAATCAGAAGTTTTGGCGGTATTAAACTCCAGAAAGAGAGTAACTCCGAGGAAGAAATGGATGCTGAAATTCTAGGATAAATGATATATTTATTTGGAAAATAAGCAACCGAAAATAATGGGTACCAATGACCACTTCGCAAGTATGGGGAGAGCACCATGGGGGTTAAGCCAAGTTTCGCATATTTGCTCCTAAAAGAGCACCCATATGGAAGAGAAATGTTGCGACAGATTCTCTCAGAAGGATTCACTCCGAGTATCGTAATTTCGGAGGATTCGGCGATTGCAGACGAAGAGAGAGAGAAGTTTCTCAAGCGCATAGAAGGAAATCCAATCGCTCCAACAATTGATTCTCAGTTGGCCGATTTATCCAATCAAGGACTTACAGTACCACACATCGAAGTGCCGATTCATAATTCAAAACAGGTAATGCCACACCTTGCAGATTTACCACTCGACCTGATTGTTTTTGGAGGAACTAGAATTATTCGCGGTGAGATACTCGACCACCCCAAAGAGGGGGTAGTAAATTCACACCCAGGGCTACTTCCTGATTGTCGTGGCTCAGCGTCTCCGGCTTGGAGTGTTTATCACGACATCCCGGTAGGTAGTTCTACACATTTTTGTGATAATGGAATAGACACTGGAGACTTATTACTAAGGAGAGAATTTCCAGTCATGAGAGGTATGACATATGAGGATCTATGCTACGAAACATTAGTTCTATCTGGTGTATTGATGAAGGAAGCCCTGATGGCATATGAAGAGGGGCGATGGGATGAGATGCGCCATCCACAAGGAGAAAGTGAACATCCAACCTTCAGGAACGCTCCAGAGGATGTTCTGCAGGTTGTTTATGACAAACTTGCAGAGGAAAAATACGTACATTATGTAGATTAGAGGTGAATAAATGAGTGATATATTGAATGATGGATTTCCTTTTGCTGAAAATGCTCTGGCTGGAAGAACGGCATTGGTTTGTGGAGCTAGTGCAGGTATAGGTCGTGCTACTGCTCAGATGCTAGCCCGAGCGGGAGCTAGAGTCATCGCCTGTGCTCGAAGTGCTGATGCACTGGAAGAATTAGTAACGGAACTGCATGGCTTAGGACATGAAATGCTTGTTCTCGATTTAGAAGATGTTGAGGCCGTTAGGGAGGCTGTTTTGGGATTAGGCATGGTTGAAATTGTAATCAACAATGCTGGAGGCCCACCCGGAGGACCTCTTTTATCAAACAAATTAGAGGAGTTTGAAGGACCGTTTTCACGCCATTTACACGCATCTCATACAATCGCTCAGATTCTTTCTCCAAGAATGGCAGAATTGGGTTATGGCCGCTTTGTTAACATCATTTCAACTTCCGTCCGAGAACCGATTGACAATATCGGACTATCAAACACCCTCAGAGGCGCAATGGCCTCTTGGGCAAAGTCACTATCTACTGAATTAGACCCCTGTATCACCATTAACAACATACTTCCAGGGTTTACTGACACTGATCGACTTGGCTCCCTTGCAGGATCAATTTCGGAAAGAACTGGAAAGTCGGTCGAGGAAGTTCAAGAAACTTGGATGAATTCAGTTCCTATTCAACGCCTCATAGACCCGATGGAAACCGCAGCCGCTGTAACCTTCCTATGCTTACCAAGTAGTGGAGGCATTCGCGGTGTTTCTTTGGCTGTCGATGGTGGCAGAATGCGCTCCATTTAGGGGGTTGATTTGCATGAACTTCGACATCTTCTTCTCGATTTCACAAACTCCGGACACTTCTGGACATATACCAAGTGAAACGGAGATGTTTGCTAACTTTCTCGACCAGGCTGAGAAAGCCGATGAGTTAGGATTCGGCGTTGGTTGGGTTGCTCAGGCACATCTTTCAACGGAAGTTCAGAAGCAGAACACCAAGCCTGTTGTCCCACATTATCCAGGTGAAGTAGGCCTATGTACCGATTTTTTTCAAGTAGCAACGGCGATATTTGCTCGGACTAAAAAAATGGAAGTCGGTAGTGCAGTTATGTCGATTCTAGCTAGTGGAGGGCCAATTCCACAGGCAGAACGAGTAGGGTCATTTCTTGCATTACATGGAATGAATCCTGAAGAAAAGCGAAGATTACATATCGGTTTTTCAGCCGGTCGCTTCGAATTCATGGCTCGACCTTACGGAATCGTACCTCGAGATGCAGTTGAGGAGGCTGCTTGG
>CETB01036678.1_pt1 | contig 10831 bp, 20 predicted proteins | sample 356381 | NCBI WGS metagenome assembly CETB01 (sample SAMEA2622545, study PRJEB7988) | marine metagenome | biome: marine biome (ENVO:00000447); feature: deep chlorophyll maximum layer (ENVO:xxxxxxxx); material: "saline water (ENVO:00002010), including plankton (ENVO:xxxxxxxx)" | depth 155 m | reverse complement strand
AGAAAGAGGAATAACAATTACATCTGCAGCAACAACCTGTTTTTGGAGTGGAATGGAGCAACAATTCTCACAACATAGAATTAATATAATTGACACACCCGGGCACGTAGATTTTACAATTGAAGTTGAACGTTCATTAAGAGTTCTAGACGGAGCTGTTGTTGTTTTTTGTGGAACATCAGGTGTTGAGCCTCAATCGGAGACTGTATGGCGTCAAGCTAATCGTTATGAGGTTCCTAGAATTGTTTTTGTAAACAAGATGGATAGAGCTGGAGCTAACTTTGAAAAGGTTGTAGATCAAATAAAAGATAGGCTTCAAGCAAATGTAATTCCTATTCAATATAACATTGGCACTGAAGAAGATTTTAAAGGTGTTGTTGATCTAATAAATATGAGAGCCATATATTGGAATGAAGAAGATCAAGGCCTAACATTTGATTCTAAAGATATTCCAGATGAATTAATGGATAAATGTACAAAATTAAGAGAAGAAATGCTTGAAGCTGCTGCGGAAGCTAATGAAGAGCTTATGGAAGCATATCTTGAATCAGGTGAATTATCTGTTGATCAGATTAAAGAGGGATTAAGAATAAGATCATTAGCAAATGAAGTTATTCTTGCGTTATGTGGCTCAGCTTTTAAAAATAAAGGAGTTCAGGCTGTTCTTGATGCTGTAGTTGATTTTCTGCCTGCACCAGATGAAGTTAAAGCAATTGAAGGTGTAATACCGAACAATAGTGAGGAGGAAGAGGAGTCTGATTCAAGATCTTCCTCTGACGAGGAACCTTTCTCAGCCCTTGCATTTAAAATTGCAACGGACCCTTTTGTAGGAACATTAACATTTATTAGAGTATATTCTGGCGTTCTTAGCGTTGGAGATAGTGTAATGAACACAACACGTTCAAAAAAAGAAAGAGTTGGAAGAATGGTGCAAATGCACTCCAATAATAGAGAAGAGATTAAAGAGGTAAGGGCTGGAGATATAGCTGCATGCATAGGCTTGAAGGATATTACTACTGGAGATACTTTATCGGATGCAAGTAAGCCAATTGTTCTTGAAAGAATGGATTTTCCTGAACCAGTAATATCTGTTGCAGTTGAGCCTAAATCTAAACAGGATCAAGAAAAAATGTCACTTGCTCTAGGAAAATTAGCTCAAGAGGATCCTTCATTTAGAGTTGCTAGTGATGAAGAATCCGGCCAAACAATTATTTCTGGAATGGGTGAGCTTCATTTAGATGTTCTTGTTGATAGAATGAAAAGAGAGTTTTCAGTTGAAGCAAATATAGGAAAGCCACAAGTTGCTTATAGAGAAACCATTAAGGAAGAGGTTGAGGTTGAAGGTAAATTTGTTAGACAAAGTGGTGGTAAAGGTCAGTACGGACATGTATGGTTGAAATTAGAGCCTCTTGGTTTGGATGACGAGTATGAATTTGTAGATAAAATAGTTGGTGGGGTAATTCCAAAAGAATATATCCCAGCGGTAAACAAGGGTATTCAAGAACAAATGCAAAATGGTGTAATTGCCGGTTATCCATTACTTGCTTTGAGAGCAACTTTATACGACGGTTCCTTCCATGATGTAGACTCTAACGAGATGGCATTTAAGATTGCAGGTTCAATGGCATTAAAAGAGGGTGCAACAAAGGCCAAACCCGCTCTTTTGGAGCCAGTTATGAAGGTTGTTGTTGTAACACCTGAAGAACATATGGGAGATGTTGTTGGTGATTTAAATAGAAGAAGAGGAATAATATTAGGAATGGAGGATATCACTTCGGGTAAGGAGGTTTCTTCAGAAGTTCCACTTGCAGAAATGTTTGGTTATGCCACTGATTTAAGATCACAAACTCAAGGCAGGGCTACTTTTACTATGGAATTTACTAAATACGGTGAAGTTCCAAAAAATATTGCCGAAGAGCTTAAAACTTAATAAAAAATTATATTTATAAAACTGTTGAATAAAGTTGACAGTTCTGCTCTAAGAAGCTTAGAATACGCCACATTTTGCGATTTGTAGAATGTAAATTAAATTTTTTTTATAGGTAAAAAATAGGGAAATGGAGAATCAATCAATCAGAATTAGGCTTAAAGCTTTTGATTATAGATTAATTGATGCTTCGGCAAAATTAATTGTAGAAACTGTTAAAAAAACTGGTGCTGTAATTAATGGACCAATACCTTTACCAGTAAAAAAAGAAAGAACAACGGTATTAATCTCACCGCATAAAGACAAGGATGCTAGAGATCAATATGAGATTGTTACTTATAAAAGATTAATGGACATTGTCAAACCGACTGATAAGACGGTTGATGCTTTAATGAAACTTGATTTATCCTCTGGGGTAGATGTTCAAATAAGCTTAGGACAATAATTTTAACGCGAATGCGGCCATAGAGGGTTTGTAGCCCCGTAAAAGGAGAAAAAATTGAGCATAGGCTTAATAGGTAAAAAATCTGGAATGTCACGTCTTTTTCTTGAGGATGGTGAATCTGTTCCAGTTACTGCTGTTTCAGTTTGTGGAAACTTCGTAGCTGATATCAGAACCACTGATAAGAATGGCTATAATGCACTCGTAGTATCAAAAACAAATAAACACAACAATCTCAAAAAATCACAAAAAGAATTCTTTAAAAAAATAGATATTAATCCTGGTTCTCTTGCTGAATTTAAATTAGATGATGATCAGGCGCCACATGAAATTGGAGATCATCTAACTGCTGACATATTTGAAGTTGGACAACACGTAGATGTAACTGGTATATCAAAAGGTAAAGGTTATGCTGGAGTTATAAAAAGACATAATTTCGCAATGCAAGATGCTACACATGGTAACTCTCTTGCTCACAGAGCCCATGGATCTATTGGACAATGTCAAACACCTGGAAGAGTTTGGAAGGGTAAAAAAATGTCAGGCCACATGGGCAATCAACAAAAGACTATCCAAGGTTTAAAGATTGTTGATATGGATATAGAAAATAACGTGATATACATTAAAGGGGCAATTCCTGGCTTCAATGGCTCTCAAGTAAAAATAAAACCTTCAATTAAGAAATCATGAAAATAGAACTATTATCAAATACAAAAAACAAAGATATTTCAATATCTAGTGATGTCTTTAGCAAGGAATTTAATGAGTCATTAATTCATCAAGCTGTTGTAAGTTTTATGGCTTCATCAAGGCAAGGTAGCGCAAAACAGAAGAATAGATCAGAAGTTAGAGGCGGTGGTAAAAAACCTTACAGACAAAAAGGCACAGGAAGAGCGAGAGCTGGTACTATTCGAAGTCCTTTATGGAGAGGTGGTGGAGTAACTTTTGCTTCAAGACCTAGAGACTTTAGTAAGAAAATTAATAAAAAAATGTATAGAGCTGCTATAAAATCTATTTTTTCTGAGCTTGTTCGTCAAAATAGACTTGTTGCAATAGAGAAGCCTGTACTTGAAAAACCAAAAACAAAAGAAATAGCTAGTTTCTTAAAAGAATTTTCTCTTAGTAAGGTTTTAATTATCACAGAAGAACTCGATATTAACCTATACCTATCAGCTAGAAATATTCCAAATGTTGAAGTTGTAACTGTTAGAGAAATAAATCCTATCAACCTTTTAAAACCACAAAAAGTTGCAGTAACAAGTGAAGCATTAAAGCAAATTGAGGAATGGATAAATGGGTAACGAAAAACTATATACCTTAATTAAGGCTCCGATAATTACTGAGCAGACAGCAAGTCTTGGTGAAAATCTTAAGCAAGTTGTATTTAAAGTAGATCTATCAGCTAATAAAAGACAAATAAAACAAGCTGTTGAAGAATTATTTAAAGTTGAGGTTCTTAAAGTAACTACGTCTGTGGTTAAAGGTAAAACAAAAAGGAATAGGTTTGGAATCTATAAGAAATCAAATTACAAAAAAGCTTTTGTATCAATTAGTGATGATTCTGAGATCCAGTTTGAGGGTATTAACTAATGGCTATTATCAAATCTAAACCAACATCTCCTGGTAGAAGAGGCTTAATTTCAGTCAAGTCTGATTTATATAAAGGTAAGCCACATAAAGCACTTATTGAGTCTAAATCTAAAAGCGGTGGAAGAAACAACAATGGCAGAATAACGGTTAGGCACCAAGGTGGAGGCCATAAACAGCATTATAGGATAATTGATTTTAAAAGAAATAAATTTGATATACCTGCGACTGTAGAAAGAATTGAGTATGATCCAAATAGATCAGCTCATATCGCTTTATTAAAGTATCTTGACGGGGAAAGAAGATATATTATTGCTCCCTCAAAATTGAAAGCTGGAGATGAAGTTATTTCTGCTGATAGTTGTGAGATTAAAGTTGGTAATTCAATGAAGCTGAAAGATATCCCATTGGGTACAAATGTTCATTGCGTGGAATTAAAACCTATGAAAGGCGCTCAAATTGCCAGAAGTGCAGGAACTTCAGCTAGGTTGGTAGCTAAAGAGGGTATATATGCAACTCTTAGACTTCAATCTGGCGAGACTAGGAAAGTTCTTTGGGAGTGCAGGGCAACACTAGGAACAGTATCTAATCAGGAAAACAATTTAAAATCTTTAGGAAAAGCTGGCGCAAAACGATGGAGAGGAGTTAGACCAACCGTAAGGGGGGTCGCTATGAACCCAGTTGACCATCCACATGGAGGTGGTGAAGGTAGAACATCTGGTGGAAGACATCCATCTACACCATGGGGAGTTCCTACTAAAGGTTATAAAACAAGAAAAAATCAAAGGACTGATGACTTGATTGTAAGAAGAAGAGGTAAAAAATAATATGCCTAGATCATTAAAAAAAGGACCTTTTGTAGATTTATCTTTATCAAAGAAAGTTGATGAAGCAAATACGAACAATGATAAAAAACCGATCAAAACATGGTCAAGAAGATCAATGATCATTCCATCTATGGTTGGGTTAACAATATCTGTTCACAATGGAAGGCAACATGTTCCGATTTTTATTAATGAAGATATGGTTGGCCATAAGTTAGGTGAATTTGCTATAACTAGAACATTTAAAATGCACTCAGGAGATAGGAAGGCTTAATTATGGAAACGAGAGCATATTTAAAAGGTACAAGATTGTCACCTCAAAAAGCTGCCCTAGTAGCAGATCAAATAAGAGGTAAAAAGATTGATGAGGCAATGGACTTTTTGACATTTAATAAGCAAAAGGGCTCAGCAGTTATTAAAAAGTTATTGGAGTCTGCAATTGCAAACGCTGAAAATAATAATAATTCAGACATAGATAAGCTATCAGTTAAATCTATCATTGTTAATCAGGGTATGAGACTAAAAAGAATGAAGCCAAGAGCAAGAGGAAGAGCAGATAGAATTATAAAACCAACATGCCATATTGAAATAATTTTGATAGAGGGAGACAAATAATGGGGCAAAAAGTTAATCCAAATGGCTTTAGATTAGGTGTTTCTAAGAAGCAAAATGCAAATTGGTATGCCAAGGGAAAAGATTTCTCAAAAAATTTAATTGAAGATCTTAAGGTTAGAAATCATTTAGCTACTAAACTTAAGAATTCTTCTATAAGTAAAATAGAGCTAGAGAGAACGGCTGATACTTTTATTGTTAATATTCATACTGCAAGACCCGGCATAATTATCGGAAAACGTGGTGAAGAAATTGAGAACTTAAAAAAGGCAATAGAAAAGATTGTTAAAGGGTCATCACAAATTAATATAAAAGAAGTAAAAAAACCGGATTTAGATGCAACTATACTTGCAGAGGGCGTCGCCCAGCAACTTGAAAAAAGAGTTATGTTTAGGCGAGCTATGAAAAGAACTGTTCAAAGTGCATTAAGACAAAGTGCTAAAGGGGTTAGAATCGAAGTTTCAGGAAGATTAAATGGTGCTGAAATTGCTAGAACCGAATGGTACAGAGAGGGGCGAGTACCATTGCACACATTAAGAGCAGATATCGACTATGGAACAGCTGAAGCCTTAACCACTTATGGGATTATAGGCGTAAAAGTATGGGTATATAGAGGTGAGATCACCGAAGATCCTTTTAAGAATAATGGAGCTAATTAAGAAAGATGTTACAACCTAAGCAAACAAAATTTAGGAAGATGCATAAAGGCCGAAATAGAGGCCTGGCACAAAATGGCAATACTATTGCTTTTGGTAGATTTGGTCTTGTTGCATCTGGCAGAGGCAGAATTACTGCAAGACAAATTGAAGCAGCCAGAAGAGCCATGACCAGATATATTAAAAGAGGAGGAAATATTTGGATTAGAATCTTCCCAGACAAACCTATTACAAAGAAACCATTAGAAGTAAGAATGGGTAAAGGTAAAGGTAATGTTGAATACTGGGTGGCGTTAGTTCAACCAGGAAAAGTTATGTTCGAAATGGCTGGGGTTGATGAAGAACTTGCTAGAGAAGCTTTTAGGCTAGCATCAGCAAAACTGCCTATAAAAACTCATTTTATTAAGAAGGATCTATAAATGAATAAAGAATTAGTAGACCTAAGGAAGAAAAACCTAGAACAGTTAAATGCTGAACTTATCTCTGTAAGAGAGTCTCAATTTGGACTAAGAATTAAACACAAAACTGGTCAATTAAATGAGACGAGCGAATTAAGAAAGATTAGAAAAAAAATAGCAATGATAAAAACAATCATCAATGAAGTTAAATTAAAGGATAAACAATAATGGAAACAACCAACCCAAGAATTTTAACAGGTATTGTAACCAGCAATAAGGCGGATAAGACTGTGACTGTAAAAATTGAAAGAAAAGTTAAACATCCTTTATATGGAAAAGTTATTAAACGAGCAACTAAGGTACATGCTCATGATGAAAATAATACGGCATCTATTGGGGATGTTGTTTCCGTTAAAGAATGTAGACCTTTATCAAAAACTAAGACTTGGACTTTAGTATCTGATTCATCAAATAAATCTTCAGAAGAAAATATGGAGAAAGAATAATGATACAAATGCAATCCCTTCTAAAAATAGCTGATAACAGTGGAGCTAGGAGCGTTATGTGTATTAAGGTTCTTGGTGGATCAAAAAGAAGATATGCAAATATTGGCGATGTTATCAAAGTTGCAATTCGTGAAGCAATTCCTACAGGTAAAGTAAAAAAAGGTCAGGTTGTTGATGCTCTTATAGTAAGAACAAAAAAAGGAGTTAGAAGAAGAGATGGCTCTTTAATTAAATTTGATGAAAATGCAGCTGTTCTTATAAACGCACAGAAAGCTCCAATTGGTACGAGGGTTTTCGGACCAGTTACTAGAGAATTAAGAGATGGTAAACATATGAAGATATTATCACTTGCACCCGAGGTTATATAAGATGAAAAATCAACCAGTTCCAACAAAACTAAGATCAGGCGATGAGGTTATTGTAATTGCAGGAAAGGATATTGGAAAAAAGGGGACATTGAGAGAAGTACAAAAAAATAAGAACAAAGGGATTGTTACTGGAATAAATATGGTGAAGAAGCATACGAAGCCAAATCCTGAAATGGGAGTTACTGGTGGGGTTATTGAGCAGGAAGCTGCAATTGAATTATCGAATTTAGCAATATGGAATCCAAAAAAGAAATCTAAAGATAAGATTTCATATTCAACCAATAAAGATGGAAAAAAAATTAGATTATATAAGTCAGACGGAGCTGAAATAAAATAATGGCTAATTTAAGAGAAAAATATAATAAAGAACTTCGCCCTGCTTTAAAAGATGAGCTTGGAATAGAAAATATTATGGCTGTTCCAAAGATAACTAAAGTTGTAATTAACATGGGTGTTGGCGAGGCTGCAAATGATAAGAAGCATCTTGAATCAGCATTGCAAAATTTAACAGTTATAGCTGGCCAAAAACCAGTTGTTACCAAAGCAAGGCAATCTGTCGCAAGCTTTAAAATTCGAGAGGGTTGGCCTTTAGGTTGCAAAGTAACTCTTAGAGGTAACAAAATGTATGACTTTATTGAAAGGTTAATCATAATTGCAATTCCAAGAGAAAGAGATTTTAGAGGTTTAAATCCAAAATCTTTTGATCAGCAGGGCAATTATAATTTTGGTATAAAAGAACAAATTATTTTTCCTGAGATTAATTATGACAATATTGACAATATTAGAGGTATGGATGTTTGCATAAATACAACAGCATCATCCCAAGAACATGCAAAAGCTCTTTTAAAAGCTTTTAATTTTCCATTTAAACAAAGGTAAGATCATGGCAAAGAAATCAATGATAGCAAGAGAAGTTAAAAGAATTAAAACTGTAGCAAAGTATGCTGACAGAAGGTCTGCTCTCAAAAAGATTATTAATGATCAAAGTCTGTCAAGTGAAGAAAGGCATGAGGCGCGAGTTAAGTTTCAAAAACTTCCAAGAAATGCTAGTCCATCTAGAGTAGTTAGAAGATGTCAGGTTACAGGAAGACCTCATGCAGTCTATAGAAAATTCGGTTTAAGTCGAATTAAATTAAGAGAGGCTGCAATGAGAGGAGATATACCTGGTTTAGTTAAATCAAGTTGGTAATATTATGAGTTTTCAAGATCCAATAGCAGACTGTCTAACAAGAATTAGGAACGGGTTAATGCGTGGTAAAAATAATGTTCATGTTCCCTATTCAAAATTAAAACATGACCTAGTGAATGTTTTAATCAAAGAGGGATACCTTAAATCATGCAAGAAAACATCTCTAGAAAACAAAGCTATGATTGAAGTTGAGCTTAAGTACCATAATGAATCACCTGTTATCAAGGAATTAAAAAGAATAAGCAAACCTAGTTTGAGAAAATACTCTAGTGCATCTGATTTTGATTTAGTTAAGGGTGGCCTAGGCGCATATATTATCTCTACAAATCAAGGCTTAATGACAGACAAAGATGCCAAAGCTAAAAATGTTGGCGGTGAAATTTTGTGTGAGGTATTTTAATGTCTAGAATAGCAAAAAATCCTATTACTATTCCTGATACGGCTTCTGTAACTGTTGATAATAAAATTGTCAAAGTCAAAGGTGTTAAAGGAGAGTTAGACTTTAATATATCGTCTTTGGTTTCTCTTGAGATAAATGAGAATGTCATTACTGTTAGCTACGATGAAGAAAATCAGCAATCAATCGCTTTAGCTGGAACCACCAGATCAATAGTTAATAATATGGTTGTTGGAGTTACCGAAGGCTTTGAAAAAAAATTAGAGTTAATTGGCGTTGGTTATAGAGCAAAAGCTTCAGGTAAGTTATTAGAATTAACATTAGGCTTTTCACACCCTATAAAATATCAATTACCTGATGAAGTTGAGGTCGAGACTCCATCACAGACAGAAGTTGTTTTAAAGAGTCACAATAAACAAATTTTAGGACAGGCTGCAGCGGAGATTAGAGCTTTTAGACCGCCTGAACCATACAAAGGTAAGGGTGTCAGATATTCAGATGAGCAAGTTAAAAGAAAAGAAGCTAAGAAGGCAGCTGGGGCAGGTGCATAATGAGTATTAAAAATTTATCAAGATTAAGACGGGCAAAGAAATCTAGATCTAATATAAGAAATCAAGAATCTCCAAGATTAACAGTTTTCAGATCTTCTAAACATTTTTATGCTCAAATTTTTGATAGCCTTGGATCAAAAGTTATTGTTTCAGCATCCACTACTGAAAAGGATTTGAAGATTAAATCTAATAATTTAGATGGGGTTACAAAAATTGGTCAAAAAGTTGCCGAAAGAGCTCTAGAAAATGGCATTAAGAAAGTTGTTTTTGATAGATCTGGTTACAAATATCATGGACGAATAAAAGCTTTGGCAGATTCAGCTAGAGAAGCAGGATTGGAGTTTTAATTAAATGAAAGAAAATAATGCAATGAACAATCAGCAAGTAGATGCTCTTGAAGAAAAGTTAGTTCAAGTAAATAGGGTTGCTAAAGTAGTAAAGGGCGGAAGAATATTTGGTTTTACAGCTTTAACAGTTGTTGGTGATGGAAATGGTAGAGTTGGTTTTGGTAGAGGAAAAGCAAAAGAAGTTCCTATTGCTATTCAAAAAGCTATGGAGAATGCAAGAAAAAGTATGGTTGAAGTTGACCTTAATAACACAACACTATGGTATCCAATTAAAGCAAAGCATGGTTCTGCTAATGTTTACATGCAACCAGCTTCTGAAGGTACTGGTATTATTGCAGGCGGAGCAATGAGAGCTGTTCTTGAGCTTGCTGGAGTTCAGAATGTTCTTGCTAAATGTTATGGGTCTACTAATCCTGTCAATGTTGTTAGAGCAACGATTAATGCATTAAGTGCTATGGAATCACCAGAAACTGTTGCATTAAGAAGAGGCAAAAAGATAGAAGAAATATCATGAGCAAAGATCAAATTATTAAAATAAAACTTGTTAAAAGTGGCATTGGAAGAATGCAGAACCATAAGCTATGCATCAAAGGCCTTGGATTTAAAAAAGTTAATCAGATAGTTGAAGTTGTTGATACACCAAGTAACAGAGGAATGATTAATAAAATATCAGATATGTTAGAGATAGTGGAAAATTAAAATGAGTGCTGAATCAAAAAATATAATGAACCTTAACTCAATTTCAGATTCAGGTTCTTTAAAGAAAAGAAAGAGAGTTGGAAGAGGAATGGGCTCTGGTTATGGCAAGACATCTGGAAGAGGTCATAAGGGTCAGAAATCAAGATCAGGTGGAAATATAAGACTTGGCTTTGAGGGCGGTCAAATGCCATTGCAAATGCGATTACCAAAATTTGGTTTCTCATCAAGGGTTAATCAGCACTCTAAAGAAGTTAATATTAAAAATTTAAATGGAATTGATCTAGTCAACCTTGAGACATTAAAAGAGAATAAGTTAATTAGTAAATCT
>CETB01170365.1_pt1 | contig 10834 bp, 14 predicted proteins | sample 356381 | NCBI WGS metagenome assembly CETB01 (sample SAMEA2622545, study PRJEB7988) | marine metagenome | biome: marine biome (ENVO:00000447); feature: deep chlorophyll maximum layer (ENVO:xxxxxxxx); material: "saline water (ENVO:00002010), including plankton (ENVO:xxxxxxxx)" | depth 155 m | reverse complement strand
ATTCTATTGCTATAATATATTCAACATTAATAACTGTTTCAGTTGATGCTTCGCTCAGACTGAGCGATTTAAGTAATCTAGCATCCTTGAAAATTTTGCCTACTTTGGCGGTTTGTGCTGATTTTAGATTCATGACGCATTAACAAAATTTATTGAATTAGTCTTATTCTTTCCTTTAATCCTATTTTTAAGTTTACCAACAAGTTGCCCACAAGCTCCATCTATGGCATCGCCTCTGGTAGTTCTTAAAGTTGCAATCATCCCTTTCTGTATTAGAAAATCCTTAAAGGCTCGAATAGTGCCATCAAGAGATCGTGAATAATTACTACCATCAAAAGGATTAAAAGGAATTAAATTTACCTTACATGAAAGTCCTCTTAATACTTCTACTAATTCTTTAGCATGTTCAATCGAATCATTTATCCCATCAATTAATATATATTCAATAGTAATTGTTTGTCGCTTACTTTTATTTTTAAGATAGTTTTTGCATGAATTTAATAGTTTATCTATTGGATATTTTTTGTTAATAGGGACTATCTCATCTCTTAATGCGTTATTTGCAGCATGCAAGGAAATAGCAAGAGATACATCAGTTCTTGAAGCAAGCTTATCTATTTCAGGAACTATTCCTGACGTACTCAAGGTAATGCGTCTTTTAGAAAGACTATAAGCATTTTGATGTTGCATCAAACTAATTGATGCTAAGACAGGCTCAATGTTTAGTAAAGGTTCTCCCATGCCCATAAAAACAACATTAGATACTGGTTGAGCAAATTTATCATCAAAATTAGCAAGCCATAACTGACCTATAATTTCAGCATTTGACAAATTTCTTTCAAAACCCTGATCTCCAGTCGCGCAAAAAGTACATTGCAATGCACACCCTGCCTGAGATGAGATACATAAAGTCAATCTTTTCTTTTCAGGTATTTTTACCATTTCGATAATCGTTCCTGAATCAAGTTTTATTAAATACTTTTTCGTACCTTCGGGTGATGTCAAGTATTCTTTAATAGTTGGTGGTCTTACTTCTGCAATTTTGGAAAGTTGATTTCTTAGGTTCACACTAAAGTCAGTCATTTTCTCAAAGTCAATAACACCTCTTTGGTGAATCCACTTCATCAATTGGGAAGCTCTGAAATTTGGTTCTTCTAATGAATGAAAAAAATCGACCAAGGAATCATAAGTAAATCCTAGTAAGTTAACTTTTTCTTTAGACACTTAACTAAAAGATTTCACTATCTTCAAAAAAATATGAAATTTCCCTAGATGCACTTTCTATTGAGTCTGATCCATGCACAGCATTTGCATCGATTGTTTCAGCGAAGTCTGCTCTTATAGTTCCGGGATCTGCTTCACTTGGATTAGTGTCTCCCATAAGCTCTCTATTTTTTAAGACAGCATTTTCTCCCTCTAGAACTTGAACAAAAACAGGGGCTGATGTCATATATTCAACAAGATTTGCAAAAAAAGGTTTTCCATCATGCTCTGCATAGAATCCAGCAGCTTTAGATTTATCCATATGTATTAATTTACCTGCAATAACCTTGAGGCCGTTAATCTCAAATCTATCAATAATTTTACCAATTATGTTTCTTGAAGTTGCATCAGGTTTAATAATTGATAAGGTACGTTGGATTGTCATAAAGTTGCTCCTAATTTTTGCAACATTATAGTTTAGTTAGTCTAATTCATCTATCCATGCCATTTGAATTGCCTCAAGAATTTTCTCATTTGAGCTATTAGGATCACCGTTAAAGCATTCCAAGTTACAAATTTTTTTATGAAGATCTGGAAAACTTATCCACTGCGGATCAATATCAGGAAAATTTTCATTAAGCTCTATCGCAATTTCTTGAATGTCTGACCAATCTATTTCCATCAATGATCCTCTGAAACCATATTGATTGTATACTTCGGAATTTTTATGACTGTCAATTCGTCTTTAGGATATACCTGACAACCTAATCTAGAATTAGGCTCAAGTCCCCAAGCTTTGTCAAGAAGGTCCTCTTCATCATCAGAGGCATCTTCTAAATTATTGAAGCCCTCTTCGACTATGATATGACATGTTGTACATGCGCATGACATCTCACAAGCATGCTCTATTTTGATCTTATTTCTTAAGCAAGCTTCTAAAATACTTTCATCAGGTAACGCTTCAATTGTAATTCCATCAGGACAAAATTCCTCATGGGGTAAAATTTTTATTTTTTTTTTACTTGGGAAGTGTCTTTGCTATCAGTTTTATCAAGTGAATCTATGCTAAAGCTCTCTCCACATCCACAAACTGCAACAGCATTTGGATTAAAAAATTTTATGCCTTTGTTAAAACCTTCTTCTACATAATCAACTTTACTGCCTTTTAAAAACTCAAGACTTTTTGAATCAATTAAAAATCTACAGTTATCTTGAGTGATGATAGTATCGTCGTTAGAGTGAGCTTCATCAAACTCAAAAAAGTATTCATATCCTGAGCATCCTGCCTTTTTAATGCCAATTCTGATAGATTTTTGACCTACTTCTTTCTCAAGTAAATTCGTAAAATGTGCTATGGCTAAATCAGAGAACTGAAGTTGCTCAGGCTTAAATGTTTCCATGTTTAAAACTATTGCTTTTGTTCAAAATCATCAATGGCTTGTCTGATAGAGTCTTCTGCTAAAACAGAACAATGAATTTTTATTGGGGGAAGTTCTAAAGCTTCTGCAATTTCTACATTTTTTATTTCTCTTGCTTCCTCAAGAGTCTTACCAATTAACATATCTACTATCTCACTAGATGATGCAATTGCAGATCCGCAGCCATATGTCTTAAATTTTACATCTTTAATAACATGAGTATTACCTTTTGATTCACATTTAATTTGCAATTTCATAACATCGCCGCAAGCTGGGGCACCCACCATTCCAGTACCAATATTTACATCTTTTGGATCAAACCTTCCAACATTAAATTTTTCAGGTTCATTTAGGGTTTTTTCAAACTTATCAATTACTTTTTTACTATATGCCATAAATACCTCCCAATATTTAATGGGTTTGCCATTCAACAGTATCTAGATCAATTCCATCTAAATACATTTCCCACAATGGTGATAACTCTCGAAGTCTATCAACAGCGTGTTTAATTAGAGATAATGTATAGTCGACATCATCCTCTGTGGTAAATCTTCCAAAGGAAAAACGAATAGAACTTGATGCAAGCTCATCTTTTCTTCCTAGAGCTCTCAATACGTATGATGGCTCTAAACTAGCAGAAGTACAAGCTGATCCAGACGAAACAGCAATATCTTTCAATGCCATAATTAATGATTCTCCTTCAACATATGCAAAACTAATGTTCAAAATATTACTAACTTTGTTTTTCATATCACCATTGACATAGATTTCTTCAATCTTTGAAACAGAATCATAAAACTTATTATGTAATGATTTAATTCTTATTAAATCTTCATGCATTTCTTCTTTTGCTATTCTAAAGGCTTCACCCATACCAACGATTTGATGAGTAGGTAGTGTTCCGGATCTCATACCTCTTTCATGACCGCCGCCGTGAATTTGGGCAGCAATTCTTACGCGAGGCTTTCTTCGAACAAATAATGCTCCAATTCCTTTTGGTCCATATGTCTTATGAGCTGAAAATGACATCAAATCAACTGGAAGAGTTCTTAGGTCAATATCAATCTTTCCAGTACTTTGAGCAGCATCCACATGAAAGAAAATGCCCTTATCTCTAGCAATTTTACCAATGCTTTCTAAATCATTAATTGTGCCTAATTCATTGTTAATATGCATGATTGATATCAATATGGTATCTTCTCTTATGGCGCTTAAAATTGCATCATTTGTAATTAAGCCACCTTCATTTGGTTCTAGATAAGTAACTTCAAAACCTTCTCTTTCAAGTTGTCTACAAGGATCTAAGACTGCTTTATGCTCTATTTTTGAGGTAATGATATGCTTTCCTTTAGTCTGATAGAAATTAGCAACCCCTTTTATTGCTAAATTATCTGCCTCAGTAGCTCCTGATGTCCATACTATTTCTCTTGGATCACAACCAACTAGATTTGCAACATGAGATCTAGCCTCTTCCACAGACTCTTCAGCTTTCCATCCAAACTTATGAGATCGAGATGCTGGATTCCCAAAATTACCATCAAGAGTTAGATGATCAGATATTTTTTTTGCTACTCTGGGATCTACAGGAGTAGTAGATGCATAATCCATGTATATCGGTAACTTTATTTTACTTTCCATCATTTATTGAATTTCCTTAAGAGATATATGGGGTCTTTTTGACTTTTCTACAAGATCAATAATAGAAATATCACTTAAAAAGTTATCAACAACATTATTTAAATCGTCCCAGAGTTTGTGAGAGTTACATTTATGTCCGAAATGACATGATGACGTTCCTGAACAATTTGTTGCGTCTAAGTTTTCTTCAACAGCTTCCATGATATGTTTAATGCTTATATCTTGAGGATCAGAAGCATATATATATCCTCCATTTCGACCTCTTACACTTTTAACAATACCTGCGATTCTGAGTTTTCTAAATAACTGCTCTAAATATGTTAATTCTATTCCCTGCCTAATAGCTATATCTTTTAAAGCTACAGGGCTTTCATTATTAGAAAGATATTTAAGATCAGCCAATGCGTTAACAGCATAATGACTTTTTGTTGTGAAATTCATGCAGGTATTATCAATACCTGAGTAATTTAGTCAAGTTTTATTTGCATCCCAAGACGTGCTCCAACTTCTCCATAAGTTTCAATAACATTTCCAAGATCTTGACGAAATCTATCTTTATCCATTTTTGTTAAAGTATCTTTATCCCACAATCGACATCCATCAGGAGTAAATTCATCGGCAAGTAACATTTTTCCTCCAAATTTACCAAATTCCAATTTGTAATCTACTAAAATCAAATTAGCTTCCATAAAGAAATCAACCAATATGTCATTAATTTGAAGAGTTAATTCTCTCATCGCATCGGCATCCTCTTGTGTAGCCCATCCAAAAGATACAATATGATGATCATTTATTAAAGGATCGCCAAGATCATCATCTTTTAAGAAAAACTCAAATAATGGAGGATCTAGAACTAATCCGTCCTCAATACCTAATCTTTTGCAAAGCGATCCAGTAGCCCTATTTCTAACCACACATTCAATCGGAAACATATCTAATTTATAAACAAGGGATTCATGATTGGACAATAACTTTATAAAATGCGTTTCTATTCCTTTAGATGCAAGAAACTCCATAACAAATGCATTAAATTGATTATTAACCTTGCCTTTATTATCTAATGCCTCTATTTTTTTTCCATCAAATGCTGATGTGTCGTCTCTAAACTCCATTATTAGTTGATCAGGATCTGACGTAGTGTATAAAGATTTGGCTTTGCCAGTAGTAATCTGGGATATTTTTTTCATATTTTTTTAACTTAATAGTTCATTAATTTTTGAAACTAGAGCTTCAGCAGCATCTTTTTCACCCTCTAGGGATTCAACAACTATATTAGTCTTACCACCTAAAGACTTAAGAATTATTTTAAATTCTGCTGATTCGCTGAGCAATAACGAATCGGCATTTTCATCATTATTAAAATTTAAAAAAGAAAACCAATTTCTACCCTCAGATTCCACAGAGTAGCTTACTAAAAAAATTCCATTATCTCTATCAATATCATTTGAGATAATACTTCCTTCTTGAAGAGCTCTGCTTACTGCAGACCAGGCTCTATCAAACCCAAGATTCAACTCAATTATTGTTCGGTCATTAATATTAAAAATTTTTGCTTTTTTTCTATCATTTAAACTTTGAGCTGCTAGGGAAGTGCCTGAAAAGGAGGCAGCAGAGCTTGCAAAAAATTGTACGATTTTTTCTAACTCATCTTGAATAAATTGAGGATCTTGGCCTACAGAAATATCCTTATTTGAAAAAGTAGACAAAAAAATCTCAGTTGATGCTTCTTTGATTCCATGTTCAATGGTTATTTTAAAATTAAGATCTTCTGAGTACTTAATCAGCATGATTCCTGTATCAGGGTCAGCTTCAATTATCGACATGGAAGAAGTTTCAAAATAATTTTTAGCAATTGGCCATGAAGTTGAGGGAAGAGTTTCAATATAGACCCACATTAATTCACCTAACCTCCTCAACTGAACTTCATTAGATTCACCTGAGGAAAAGATTTGTCTTGGAGCAGGAATATCCTGAATTTCAACCATTTGGTTTTTCTGCATAATTGGAGGATAGTGATCATCTTTTTTTATTTCCACACCTTGGGGTAAATCTAGATCTTCAGAAAGCCTTTCATCAAAAAATTTATCTTTTGTTTCAGGAAACAAACCCTCAGGACCTGAAATATATGAACAAGAAGAAATAACAATAGACCCAAACATAAGAATAAGACTATAAAAAAATAAGATTTTCATATTAATTGCAATTTTATCATTTCATCTTTAGTTTTCTTATGAAAATCCTCTTTAAAATTAATTAATGGTAATCTTATTCCAGATTGAATTTTTTTCATCTCACATAATATCCATTTAACTGGCATTGGATTAGACTCAATAAATAAAAGTTCATATAAATTTTTAAACTTTGAATTTAATAATTTTGCTTCATCAAATTCTTTTAGTAAGTTGAGAGAACATATTTCAGAGATATATTTTGGTATAACATTTGCAGCTACAGAAATAACTCCATGTGCTCCAATAGCCATAAAAAAGTTGAAAGTATGATCGTCACCAGACAAAATAGAAAAGTTTTTTTTTGGTGACAAACGTTCTGATAGTTTTATAAGCTCTGACATTCTTTCAGGACTATCAAAAGCTTCTTTTATACCAGCAATATTTTCGTGATTTGATAATCTCATCACCGTCTTTGGCATAATGTCACATGCTGTTCTGGAGGGAACATTATATATAATCTGAGGTATATCAACTTTATCTGCAATTCTTTCAAAATGTTGATACAAGCCCTCTTGATTTGGTTTGTTATAGTATGGCGTAACAATTAATGCATAATCTGCTCCAAGTGCTAATGCAGATTTAGTTAGTTCGATAGCTTCATGTGTAGAGTTAGCCCCGGTACCAGCAATAACTGGAATCCTTCCATTTACAGTATTTATAGTTTTTTCAATAACCCTTAAATGCTCTTCTACGCTTAGAGTCGCAGACTCGCCAGTTGTACCAACTGAAACAATTCCATTTGTACCTGACTCAATATGCCATTCAATAAGAGTTTCTAGAGAGCCAAAATCAATTTCACCATTTGAGTGCATTGGGGTTACTAGAGCTACTAAACTGCCATGAAGGGGTTGCATCATTAATGTTTTCAGTAAAGAATAAAACTATACACTTTTTTTGAGGAAATAATGGCAAAAATTTTAGAAGGAAAGAAATGTCCAAAATTCATTGCAGAAGCAACTAATAATCAAATGATCTCTAATGAGTCATATAAAAATAAAAATCTTGTAATTTATTTTTACCCTAAAGACTCTACACCTGGTTGTACTACTGAAGGCCAAGAATTTAGAGATAACTATAAAAAATTTAAGAAAATCAATACTGAGATTCTTGGGATTTCAAGAGATTCAATACAATCTCATGAAAACTTCAAAACAAAACAAAATTTTCCTTTTGAGCTTTTGTCAGATCCTGACGAAAAAGTTTGTAAATCCTTTGATGTTATGAAACTTAAATCAATGTACGGAAGAAAGTATATGGGGGTTGATAGAAGTACATTTTTGTTAGATTTAAAGGGAATAATTGTTAAAGAATGGAGGGGAGTTAAAGTCAAAGGACATGTTCAAGAAGTCTTTGACACTGCTTTAAAACTTTTGAAGTAAATTCTTTATCTAGAAGTTTTAGAAGTATTTTCCGGCCATGAGTTCCAAATTGCTTTAATTAATGTTGCTATTGGGATTGCAAAAAAGACGCCCCAAAAACCAAAAATCCCTCCGAAAACAAATACAGCAAGGATTATGATAACTGGATGAAGTTTTACTGCATCAGAAAAAAGAATGGGTACTAATAAATATCCATCAAGCATTTGCAAAGCCACATATAATCCCATTAAAAGCCAAAAATCAAATGTAAGACCAAATTGTAATAGCCCTAGTGCAGCCACAGGTATAGTTACGATGAGTGCGCCAATAAATGGAATTAAAACTGAAAAACCAACAAGAACAGATAAAAGAGCTATATAGGGTAAATTAAAAAAAATGAAGATTATCGCTGCAGCAATTCCAACTATTAAAATTTCTATAGCCTTTCCTCTAGCATAGTTGCTTAACTGATCGTCCATCTCAAGCCAAACTTTCTGAAGCATTCGTCTCTCTTGGGGCAAAATATTTAAAAAACTAGAAATAATAGATTTTCTATCAAATAAAAAGAAATAAACTAAAATCGGAAGCAATACTATGTTTATTGCTATGGTAACTGTATTTTGAATGCCAGTTATTGATGCTTTTAAAAAATCTTGAGAGATTCCAGTAATTTGATCTGACAAGCTTTGTAAAAATGTTGCTATTTGATCAGAAGAAATTAAATCGGGATATTTTTCAGGTACAGTTTGAACAAAGAACATGAATGAATTTACCCATTTAGGAATTTCCAAAATTAAAGATTGAAGTTGTTGATAAACAAGAGGTCCCAACCAAATCATTAATGCAATTCCAAGCATTAAAAAAAAACTATAGGTTATTACTAAAGACAAAGATCTGCTAATGCCAAAGCTCTCTAGACGACTCTGCATACCGACGAGCAAATATGCAAAAATTATACTGATAAGAAAAGGAGTTAAAATATTGCCTAAAAAAAATAAAATTAAGAAAGCGCTAGACAATATTAATGCAAATACAAGGGTTTCTTCATTAGAGAAGATTTTTTTAAATAAATTATTTAACTGATCAAGCACTTTTTTTATTTAATTTTTTCATAGAAATGATATGTTAATTGAAATTAAGCAATAGTGTAAGCATCCTAACAATTGAAAAATAAGAAAATGAAAATTAATCGCATCTTTATAATTTTTTTACTAATTTTTTCATTGCCAATTATTGTTCAAGAAAAAAACCTCAATTTACCAAATTTAGGAGACAGAGTATCTGGAGTAATCTCCTTAGAGCAAGAGAAAATTTTGGGTCAAGGTTTTTTAGAACAAGTTTACGCCCAGGCACCATTAATTGATGACCCAATCATTCAAGAATATACAGAATTATTGATATATAGGTTATCTGAAACATCTCAGGTTAAAGATAGAGAATTTACTATTGTGCTAATTGATGAGAGGTCTTTAAATGCCTTTGCAGCTCCTGGAGGCGTCATTGGAGTAAATGGAGGATTATTTTTAAATGCTGAAAATGAAGCTCAGCTAGCTTCTGTTCTTGGTCATGAGCTCGCCCATTTAAGTCAACGTCATTTTGCAAGGAATGTATTAAGAGGACGTGACTCAAACCTTGCGTCATCATTGGTAATGATCTCAGCAATTGCATTAGCAATTGTTTCAAATAATCCAACAGCTTTTATAACCGGACCAGCTGCTCTCGCTCAACAACAGCTAAGATACAGCAGAATCTTTGAAAAAGAAGCTGATAGATATGGATTCAATAATCTTATAGCAGCTGGATATGATCCTGCTGGAATGGGCGAAATGTTTGAAAATATGGCAAAGGTCAGAAAGCTTGCAGGCGATAATCCTCCTGAATTTCTATTAACTCATCCAATAACTTCCTCTAGAATTAGCGATGCATTCAATGCAGCTGATCAAATAGAGTTTTCTGGGGGCAAAAAAAATACAATTAATTATGAATTTATAAGAGGAAGACTAAAAGCTAGATACCATAAATCATCCTCACAAACAGCCGCTAGGTATTTTGAAAAAATTTATGAGGACAACCCAACAATCGAAAATAAGTATGCATACCTAACATCACTCAAGTTAAATGGTGAAACTAAGGAAGCTTTGAAACTAATTAATGAAATTATTAAAAAATTTCCAAAGAATTTAATTCTCAACATAACTAAATCCGAAATTTTATTATCTGAAGGAAGTTATATTGCGGCAGAAAGTAAAATTGAGGATGTTTTAAATATAGCTCCAGGAAATTATCCTGCATCAATTATTAAATCTAAAATCTTAACTGCGAAAAAAGAAACCATCAAAGCTGAAGAGATTCTTAGAGATCTTTTAATAAGCAGAAATCGTGACCCTGGATTATGGAAGCAATTATCTGAGGTACAGAGAGCTGGAAAAAATATAATTGGTTATCATCTTAGTAGGGGAGAATATTTTACATTGATTGGAGATTTTGAAAATGCTCTAAATCAATTTCAATTCGCACTTAGCCTTTCTGGGAATTCCTTTCAAACCTCAGAAACAATCATGACAAAAATAAATTCTGTTCAAAAAAGATTAGGGCAAAGAAGAGGCTCTTAAGAACTAATTTTTTTCCTTTGGTGTGATTTTAAAACCCAGAAATGCTAAATATCCAGCAAATGGAATTGCCATAAGTGGAGCAATACTGAAAGCTATTTGAGTTCCTTTAAATAAACCAAGGAAAATACTTCCACTAAAATCCCCTAAACGTGCAAACAAAGTATCCACAAGAACTGAAGACTTGTATCTCTTATTTTTAGATAGATGACTAAATACAATCTCTCTACTTGGCTTATTTATTGAGTACTCGAATACTCTTAACAAAATAGTTATTAAAATTGCTGAAATAAGCAAAGGCGCAAATGCGTAAACAAAAAATACAATTGAAAAAATTACACCATAAGAAAATAAAATAAATTTAATGCCAATTTTCT
>CETB01014363.1_pt1 | contig 10868 bp, 8 predicted proteins | sample 356381 | NCBI WGS metagenome assembly CETB01 (sample SAMEA2622545, study PRJEB7988) | marine metagenome | biome: marine biome (ENVO:00000447); feature: deep chlorophyll maximum layer (ENVO:xxxxxxxx); material: "saline water (ENVO:00002010), including plankton (ENVO:xxxxxxxx)" | depth 155 m | reverse complement strand
TGGAACAACTACAACTGGAACAACTACAACTGGAACAACTACAACTCAAGTTTCTTCTTTTGATAGAGGCACAATACTAGTGAACTATGCGGATAATATTATAATACCTAGGCATAATGATTTTAAAATTGCCTTAAATGAGCTTAAAACTGCGACTGATAATTTTACAGAAGCTCCAAGTATTGCAAATTATGATCTACTACATGAAAAGTGGGTAGAATCCTACAAAAAATGGCAATATATTGAGATGTTCAATATTGGAAAAGCAGAGGAGATTATGTTCTATAATAAAGTAAATACCTATCCCGCTAGCACAGATAGAATCAATAATAATATTGATGAAAATAAAACAGATCTCAGCAATCCTAATGATTGGTCAGCTCAGGGTTTCCCTGGTATAGATTATATGATTCATGGAATAGAGTCTACAAAGCAGTCTATAGTTGATAAATACACTAATGAGAGTAAATACGGGGTTTATCTTAAAACGCTTGTTAATGATATGTCGGCAAATACAGATATTGTTATTGATGACTGGGGAACTTATAAAGCTGAATTCATTGCATCCATAGATAATACAGCTACCTCTGCATTTAATATGCTGACTAATGATTTTGTATTCTATTTTGAAAAAGGTATAAGAACAAATAAAATTGGTATTCCTGCTGGGAGATTCTCAACTTCACCACTTCCAGACAGAGTTGAAGCATATTACTCATCAAAAAATTCTATTGAAGACATTTCAAAAATTTTAGCTTTAGAAAGCAGGAAGGCAGCAGAGGATTTATTTCTTGGGAGATCATCAAATGGTGATTTAGGCCCAAGTTATAAATCGTATCTAGATTATCTTGAGACTGATCTAGGACAAACATTAGTTTCCAAACTAGATGCTGCAGAAATATCTTTGAATGATCTAGACAGTAACTTTATAAATCAAATCAATACTAATAATACTAAAATGCTTCTTGCATTTGATGCACTCCAAACAATTGTCGTAAATTTAAAGACGGATATGTTATCCAATTTTAATATAGCAGTTGATTATGTAGATGCTGATGGAGATTAATTAAATTTTTTTGATTTGAATTTTATTCAATCATACTTAAATAAAAAACAAGATTCATCAAGCTTAGCTTTATTCAGGCTAAGCTTTGGTCTTTTAATGACAGTAAGTATAATAAGATTCTGGCAAAAGGGTTGGATACAAACTTTATACTTAGATCCTTCTTTTCACTTTTCATTTTACGGATTTGAATGGGTAAAACCAATTGGCGAATTTACTTATTTGATATTTTTAGTTTGTGCAATTTCAGCATTTATGGTTGCAATTGGATATAAATATTATCTATCAATTATAATTTTCTTCTTATCATTTACATACATAGAGTTAATGGATAAGACCACCTATCTTAATCACTACTATTTTATTAGTATCCTAAGTTTTCTAATGATATTCCTTCCATGTAATGCTAGATTTTCAGTTGATAGTCTAATTTATAAGAAAAAATATGCGCTTATACCAAAGTGGAACGTTGACACTATAAAATTTTTGCTTTTTATTGTTTACTTCTATTCTGGATTGGCTAAAATAAATAGTGATTGGCTAATAAATGCTCAACCATTAAAAATTTGGCTTATGTCAAATTATGATTTACCAATAATTGGAAATACGATAATGCAAAAAGAATGGTTTCATTATGCAATGAGCTGGTCAGGAATGTTTTATGATCTTCTAATTCCCTTCCTTTTAATCTATAACAGAACTAGAGTATATGCATTTTTACTAGTTGTATTCTTTCACTTATTTACAGCTGTTTTATTTCCAATAGGAATGTTTCCATATATAATGATTATAGCAGCATTAATCTTTTTTGATCAACAAACTCATAAAAAAATTATAATGAGAATAAGTGCTTTTTTTAAATTATCAAATATAAAGAGTGTAGTAACTGAGCATAAGTATTTCGCATATCCAAAACAAAAACTCTCATTATTTATCATTACTATATTCTTCGTTTTTCAAATTACTTTCCCATTCAGATATTTTTTTTATCCTGGTGAATTATTTTGGAATGAACAAGGCTATAGATTTTCCTGGAGAGTCATGCTAATAGAAAAGAAAGGATACTCAACTTTTAAAATTGTAGATGGGGAATCAAAACAATCATTTTATGTTATGAATGAAGATTTTTTAACTGAGTTACAAGAAAGGCAAATGAGCTTTCAACCTGATTTTATCTTAGAATACGCTCATTATCTCGGAGATCATTTCACTAATAAAGGAATAGAGAAAGTAGAGGTCTATGTTGATAGTTATGTAACTTTAAATGGAAGGATGAATAAAAAATTTATTGATTCAGATAAGGACTTAATGAAAGAAAAAAGAGGATTTAAAAATAAAGAATGGATTTTACCACTAAATGAAAAGATTAAAGGGTTTTAGTTTAATATTAATATTCATCTATACAAGTGCTTTTTCTCAAATAAAAGTTTCTGGTTATATCTATGATGAAATTACAGACCTTGGGATAAATAATGTATCAGTATTTAATCCTGAGACTAATGATATTACTTATTCAAATGGAGATGGATATTATGAAATTATCTTAAATAGTAATAATACAGAAATAAATTTTTATTTAGAGGGTTATAATCTATATACTAAAATATTTAAATCTGATGAAAATCAATCAAATGATATAATACTTACATCAAATGTTGAAATACTTAACGAGGTTATAGTAAGGGCTAATAAAAAAAGAATTTTTCAAATACAAAGAATGAAAGACTTTGAAGAAACAAAGATATATGCTGGAAAGAAAAATGAAGTTATTCTTCTTGAACTATCAATGGCAAATCTTGCTTCTAATAATGCTCGTCAGATATACAATCAAATTCCAGGACTAAATATTTATCAAAATGATGATGCAGGGATTCAATTAAATATTGGAGGAAGAGGGTTAAACCCAAATAGAACAGCGAACTTCAATACTAGACAAAATGATTATGATATAAGTGCAGATGCTCTTGGCTATCCAGAGAGCTATTATACTCCTCCAGCAGAAGGTATAGAAGAAATTCAAATTTTAAGAGGTGCAGCATCACTTCAGTATGGAACTCAATTCGGTGGATTAATAAATTTTAAAATAAAATCTCCAAAGGAAGGTGATAATTTTGAACTTATAACAAGGAACACATTAGGCTCGAATAATTTATTTACAAACTTTACCAGTATAAGCTCTAATAATAATAAAACAAGTTATTATGGCTATGTTAATATTAAGAGTGGTGATGGATTTAGACCAAACTCAAACTTTGAATCTATAAATACATTTCAAAATTTTAATATCTCTTTAAATGATAATATAAAGATAACTTCAGAGATAACATATCTTAAATACTTAGCTCAACAAGCTGGTGGTCTTTCTGATAAAATGTTTATAGAGAATCCTTATCAAAGTATTAGAGAGAGAAACTGGTTTGAGGTAGAATGGTTTTTATATAATATTAAATATTTACATAAACTATCTAGTAGATCCAATTTTAGTTTCAATTTTTTTGGTCTAGAAGCAAAAAGAAATTCATTAGGATTTAGAACAAATAGAGTTGATCAAATAGATTTAGGAGAGGAAAGAGATTTAATCAAGGGTGAATTTTCAAATTATGGAATTGAAGCAAGATATCTAACTAATTATTATATATCTAATATAAAATCATATCTTTTATTAGGAGCTAAATATTACAATTCCTTCTCAACAAGTACACAGGGTCCAGGTAGTTCTGAAAAAAAAGCAAATTTTTCTTTTGATTATAATAACTATCCTAATTATGTCAATCAATCTAGTTATAAATATCCTAATAATAATTTTTCATTTTTTGGTGAAAATATTTTTTATATAAATAATAAACTATCAATAACTCCAGGGTTTAGATTTGAAAATATTAAAACAAGTCTAGATGGGTATTATCGAAGAATAAATCTAGATGCTGCAGGAAATACAATATATAATGAGGCTTTTAAAGAAAAAGATATTAAAAAAAGAAGCTTTCTATTATTAGGGATAGGGTTTAGCTTTAAGAGTTCAAAAAATATAGAGCTATACTCTAATATAAGTCAAAATTATAGGTCAGTGACATTTGCTGATATTAGTATAATTAATCCTGCTTATGCAATAAATCCAAATATTGATGATGAAAAAGGATATACTTTCGATATAGGAGTTAGAGGAAACTATAAAAGAAAAATTTCTTTTGATTCAAGTCTATTTTCTCTTATATATAAGGACAGAATTGGATTTATTCAAAAAGTTTTTCCTGATGGAAATGTTAAAAGTGAAAGAGGAAATGTTGGTAACGCCCAAATAATTGGTTTAGAGTCATTATTCGATTTTGATCTAAATGAAATTTTTATAAAAAATAATGATTTGGACTTTAATTATTTTATAAACTATTCTTTTATTGAATCAAAATATCTTAGGTCAGAAGAAGTAGGAATTACTGAAAATTCTGTTGAATTTATTCCTAAACATAATTTTAAAACAGGTCTTAAATTTGGATATAAAGATCTTGTATTCAATATTCAGTACTCATATATATCAGAACAATTTACAGACTCATCAAATGCAATTCAGGGAAACCTAAGTGGCGTTATAGGTCAAATACCGTCTTATAAAGTTGCTGATATATCTTTATCATATAGTTTAAAAAGTATTAGCTTTGAAACAGGAATCAATAATTTTTTAGATGAGAGTTATTTTACAAGAAGAGCAACAGGATATCCTGGGCCAGGTATAATCCCATCGCCGCCAAGAAATAGTTATTTAACTATTCAAATCAAGTTATGATTAATAATTTAAAAAATAATGAGGTTATTATATATGATGGGATCTGTGTTCTTTGTAATAAATATATTAAATGGGTGCTAGATAAAGACAAAGAAAATTTATTTCTTATTTCCAACCTTCAAAGTAAGTTTACTGAAGAAAAATTTCCAGAATTAAGAAAAATTGATTCTGTTGCAGTAATTAAGAAAAATGGGGAAATTGTACAAAAAAGTAAAGCTGTTAATCATATATTAAAAAGCATTAATAGATTAATTTTGCTGAGAATAATTTTAAACATTTTACCCTTATCTATATCAAATTTATTTTATGATATTGTTGCTAAATCAAGATATAAAGTGTTTGGAAAATATGATTCGTGTCAACTCCCAGAACCAGAATACAAATCAAGATTTATACCTTAAGTCAATAAATTGAACTTATAACGATATTTTTCGTTCTATTTAGAATGGTTATATATAACCAGAGGGAACTCTGAGCTATATTTTTAGAACCTTTATCGTTATTTTTGCATTGAACATGAGACTAAATTTGCATCATATTTTATAGATTTTGGTAGGTTTAATAAGTATTAATTATAAAATTGCTCCCATTGATATAAGGGAGAAGTTCCACTTCGATAATTCAGAAAAAATTAGCTTTAACAATCTACTTAAAAAGAAGATTGGGGTTGAGGGTCTTATGATCATTTCAACATGCAATAGAACTGAAATTTATTTTGAATTTGAAAACCATATTGGAGAAGAAAAAAAAATTTTACATAGTATAGTAAAGGAATTGTCTGAATTCAGAAGCTTTAAAGATAGTCTTTCTCCATATTTAACAAAAAAAATTGGCTCATATGAAGTTGCAAAACATCTATTTAGGCTCGTATCTGGTCTTGAGTCAATGATGATTGGAGAATTTCAAATTGTAGAGCAACTAAAAGAAGCATACTATTTCTCTAGAGATAAAAAAATGCTTGGACCTATTCTGTCAAGGATGATTCAGAAATCATTAGAAACTGGAAAACATATAAGGACTAATACAAAAATTGGAAAAGGAGCTGTTTCAGTTAGTTATGCTGCTATAGAGGAAATTACTAAAAGATTTGATTTAAGTTTGTCTTCTTTTTTATGTGTAGGGCTTGGTGAAACTTCTAAACTTTCTATTCGACATCTTCATCAAAAAAAGATTTCTAATATAAAAATTGCAAATAGGACTGATAAAAAAGCAGTTGAATTTTCCAAAGAACTTAATCTAGATACTATAAAATTTAAAGATTTTAAAAAGGAAATGGAATCAATTGATGTTGTAATCTTTTGTACATCATCAAAAAAACCAATTATAAAAAAAGAAGAGTTAGTTGATATAAGTAATAAAAGAGATAATGAGCTTCTTATACTAGATCTATCAGTACCAAGAAATATTCCGATTAGTGCATATGAAGTTAATGATATTAACGTCATTAACATTGACAATCTTAAGGATACAGTTAATGAGAATTATAAGAAAAGGAGAAAAGAAATAGGTAAAGCTGAAAAGCAAATTGAGGAGTTTCTTCAAGAATTTGATGACTGGACAAACTCTAGACAACTAAGACCATCTATTTTATCATTAAAAAATGACATCAAAGAGTTAATTCTTAATGAAACTTTGAATAATACAAATACATCAGAATCTAAAGATTTTAATAATAAACTTATTAAAGCTTACGATAAATTTTCAGATAACCTTATCAGGAAAATTAAAAAAGCTAGCAATAACGGGAAGGATGAGAAAGCAATCGGTATAATTAATCAAATTTTTCTTAATGAAAAATAAATTAACTATAGGAACTAGATCTAGTAAATTAGCACTTTACCAATCTAATCTTGTTAAATCAAGGTTAGAGCAGCTTTATCCTGATATAACTTTTGAATTACTGAATATTAAGACAAAGGGAGATATAATGATAGATAAAGTATTGGACAGGAATATCGATAAAGGATTTTTTGTAAGTGAAATTCAAAATATGTTGATGAAAAATGAAATTGATATTGCAGTTCATAGTTTAAAAGATCTTCCAGTTGAGGAAAATAATGGTATAAAAATTTCTGCGATTCTAAAAAGAGGTAACGAAAAAGATGTATTTATCAGTAAGAACAAAAAAAAACTATCGGATTTTCTTAAATCTGAAAAAATAGGAACCTCTTCTTTAAGAAGAAAAGCACAATTATATAAAAGAGATCCTAACCTAAACGTAGTTGATATTAGAGGAAATGTAGATACAAGAATTTCTAAGATGATCGAAGGTCAATACGAAGGATTAGTTATGGCTGCAGCTGGAATAGAAAGACTTGGGTTAGACAGTTATATTACTGAATATCTTGATCATGAAATAATGCTTAATGCACCCGGACAAGGTGCAATTGCTATTGAGATTAACAGGAATAATAAGTATGCGGAAACTATTACATTAAAAATTAATGATGAAGAAACTATGAACTGCACTCAGTATGAAAGATCATTTATGAAGAAACTAGGTGGGGGATGCAATTCACCAATTGGTGCATATTCATATTATTCCAATGGGGAAAAAACTATTATTGGAACTATTTTATCTCTAGATGGCACAAAAGATATCTCATCAACGATAAGTGTTAAATCATCTGACGAATCTGATATTGGAGAGTTATTAGCAAATGAATTAATTAAAAAGGGGGCTTTAGAATTAATAAATTAAAATGAAAGATTTAAATAAAGTGAATATTATAATAACAAGTGAAGACAATCCTAGTGGGTTTTCATCTCTTAATAAATTAGATGTAAAGGTTTTACATTTTCCAATGATTAAGACTATTCCATATTCAGAAATTAAATATTTCGATATTAAAAAAACTGATTTTATAATATTTACATCAAAAAAAGGTGTGAAATATTTTTTTGAGAACCAAGAATATAAAAATTATGATTTTAACTCAATAAAGTTTATCTGTCTTGGAAAAAAAACTGAAGAGAGATTAAATGAATATAACTTCAAGTCAGTATATACATGTAAAAGAAATTACTCTGAAATGATGTGTGAAGAGTTAAGAGAGTCAGGAGTAATTGACTCAAAAAACGTTTTATTAGTTCAAGGGAATTTAGCAAATGAAAACCTAGTTAATTGTTTAAAAAGATTTTCAAATGCATATAGAAGAGACTTTTATAAGACTCTTCAAAACAAATCAGAAAATAAAGAGTTAGAAACTCTTATTGAGAATCAAAAAACCTATACTGTTTTTACAAGCCCTTCTTCTTTTGATTCATTTATTAAAAATTATAATGCCAATAAGACTAATATAATAAGTATTGGCACTACTACTTCATCTTATATAAAAGATAAAGGTCATGAGCCGCTAATTACTTCAAAAATGCAGAGTTATGAAGGTATATCGGAGTCAATTATAGATTTTTTTCTAAAAGAATATGATTATGAAATATCCTAAAAAAAGACTCAGAAGGCTAAGGCATAATAAAAATATAAGAGATCTATTTGAAGATGTCTCACTCTCAAAATCAGATTTAATATATCCTATTTTTATTTGTGAAGGAAAAAATATAAAAAAAGAGATTCCTTCTTTACCAAATCAGTATCAACTTTCTATAGATAATGTAAATAAAATATGTAAGGAGTTAATAAAGAAGAAAATAAAAAGTATAATTCTATTTGGAGTATCATCAAAAAAAGATGAAACTGGTTTAATAGCATGCTCTGAGGATAGTATTATTCCTAAAGCAGTTAAAGAAATAAAAAAGAACTTTGGTGATGAATTATTAGTAATATGTGATTTATGTAATTGCAGCTATACATCTCATGGACATTGTGGCACACTATCAGATGATGATGTAGATAATGATCTAACGATCAAAACCCTTCAAAAACAGGCTGTTTTTCTAGCTAAATCTGGAGCAGATGTTATCGCTCCTTCTGACATGATGGATGGTAGAGTTATAAAAATAAGAGAAATTTTAGATGAAGAAGGATTCAATAAAGTACCTATTTTCTCATATTCTGCAAAGTATGCTTCATCTTTTTATGGTCCATTTCGAGATGCAGTAGATAGCAGCCCACAGTTTGGTGATAGGAAATCATATCAAATGAACTATAAAAATTCTTTAGAGTTTTATGAAGAAATTCAAGAAGATATAGATGAAGGTTGTGATGCAATAATTATTAAGCCTGCTCTTAGCTACTTAGATGTTATAGCAAGAGTTAGAGATAAACATAATATTCCAATAATTGCATATAATGTGAGCGGAGAATATTCATTAATTAAGGCAGGAGGGGAGAAAGGATTTATTAATGAAAAAGAAATAATCATGGAAATACTTTATTCAATCAAAAGGGCTGGAGCAAATGCAATTATAACATATCATGCTATTGATGCTGCAAATTACATAGATGAAGATAATGAGTAAAAAAAGTATCATAGCATATAAAAAAGCAAAAAAAGTTATTCCTGGAGGAGTTAATTCCCCTGTAAGAGCTTTTCGAAATGTTGGATCAAATCCTATTTTTTTTAAAAAAGGGAAAGGGAGTAAAATGTATGATATAGATGGAAATAAATACATAGACTGTGTTGGATCCTGGGGTCCATTAATTCTTGGTCATACAAATAAGTCAACTTTAAATTCTATTATCAATTCTGCTAAAAATGGGACTACTTTTGGCGCACCTACTGAACTTGAAACAAAAATGGCAGAAAAGATAATTGAAATGGTACCTTCAATTGAGAAAGTAAGAATGGTTAGCTCAGGGACTGAAGCTACTATGAGTGCAATAAGATTAGCAAGAGGGTATACTAAAAAAAGTTTAATAATTAAGTTTTCTGGAAATTACCATGGACATTTTGATAGTTTTTTAATTAAAGCCGGTTCTGGTGCAATGACACTTGGGAAACCAGATAGTGAAGGTGTTACTAAAAATATTGCAAAAGATACATTAGTAGCTGAATACAATAATATTAAATCTGTCAAGAAACTCTTTATGAAGAATAAAGATAAAATTGCTGGAGTAATTATAGAACCAATAGCAGGTAATATGGGACTTGTAGCCCCAAAAGAAAATTTTTTAAATGAGTTAAGAGATTTATGTAGTGAGAATGATAGTCTGTTAATATTTGATGAAGTTATGACAGGATTTAGGGTATCTAAAGGAGGAGCTCAAGAGCTCTATAATATTATGCCTGATATTACAACCCTTGGAAAAATAATTGGTGGTGGTTTACCAGCTGGCGCATATGGTGGTAAATCCAAAATTATGGATTTTGTAGCCCCTGATGGCCCTGTTTATCAAGCAGGGACTCTATCTGGTAATCCTTTGGCAATGTCTGCAGGACTTAGTGTTCTTGAGCAACTTAATGATAATCTATATAGAAGATTAGAGAGAATTTCTTCAAAGATTGAAAATGGAATAAATGATAATATTAAAAAATTAGGTTTTAATGCTAATGTAGCTAGAGTTGGATCTATGATGACTTTGTTTTTTACAGAAAAAAATTATGTTAGAAATTTTAAAGATGCAAATCAGTGTAATACTAATTCATATGCTAAATATTTTAATCATATGCTAAAAATGGGCATATATCTACCTCCATCACAGTACGAATGTCTTTTTTTATCAAATAAAATTGGAGATACGGACATAAAGAAAATAATAGAGAGTAATTACAAGGCTTTAAAAAAAATTAAATAAATGAAATCATTATTAATAGAAGCTCTTAATGGTAAAGATACAGATAGGCCTCCAATTTGGTTTATGAGACAAGCTGGTAGAATTTTACCTTCTTACATGAAGCTAAAAGAGACCTATTCATTTCATGAATTAATGAATGATAGAAAATTAGCATCTAAGGTTACTCTCCTTCCTATTAAAGATTTAGAAGTTGATGCAGCAATCCTTTTTAGTGATATCCTTGTCATTCCTAATGCGCTTGGGCTAGACTTAGAATTCAAAAAAACTGGCCCAATATTTAATAACCCTATTAATGAATTCTCTAAATCAAGTGAATTAATATTTAGCCC
>CETB01059539.1_pt1 | contig 10875 bp, 9 predicted proteins | sample 356381 | NCBI WGS metagenome assembly CETB01 (sample SAMEA2622545, study PRJEB7988) | marine metagenome | biome: marine biome (ENVO:00000447); feature: deep chlorophyll maximum layer (ENVO:xxxxxxxx); material: "saline water (ENVO:00002010), including plankton (ENVO:xxxxxxxx)" | depth 155 m | reverse complement strand
ATTATTTTCAATTCCTGCTCTGACTTAACAGGTACTGTTGATCGTGCCTGCCAAATTTCACCTCTGGTTTTGACTTTACCTTCAGAATTAAAATTCTCCAGCGCAAAAGCTTTTGTTCCCACCATTATAGAAGAGCCTGTCACAACAGGACGTTTACGGGCCTTAATTACTGACCCCAGAACAAATGCAAAAAAAGCTAAATTCATTAAGCCCAGAATCCCAACGAGAGCAGGAGAAATTCCATATCCTGGTGCAGAAGTATCTATCAAAAAGATTGAACCAATAATGAAAGCCAATCCACCTCCTATTCCAAATATTCCAAAACTGGGAACGAATGCCTCGGTAATCATCAGAGCCAGTCCAAATAGCATAAGGGCAAATCCAGCATAACTAATTGGAAGCACCTGGAATGCGTAAAGAGAAAGCATAAGAGAAATAATCCCAACAATACCAGGAATCAAAGTTCCTGGAGCTGCAAACTCAAATATAAGTCCGTAAATACCGATAAGCATTAGAATGTAGGCAACATTCGGATTTGTGATAAATGATAACAGCTGTGTATGCCAATCTGGCTCTATTTTTTTAATTGTTAAACCCAAAGTTTGGAGTACCTGAGTTTGATTAATAAGCTTTATTTCCTTTCCGTCAATTTGGGCTAGCAAATCAGGAACATTAGTAGCTACGATATCGATTACGTTTTTCTGAAGGGCTTCCTCAGCAGATAGACTTTCTCCTTTTCGGACGGCTGATGTGACCCACTCAACATTTCTACCTCTTAACTGTGCTAAGCTTCTAAGGTATGCCTCAGCATCATTGATTATTTTGCTCTTCATGTCTGATTCTCCAGAAGAAAATAAATTTTCTTCATCAGATCCATTTTTTCCTTGATTAGATCTACCGCTAAATTGTATTGGAGTTGCAGCACCAAGGTTAGTCCCAGGAGCCATGGCGGCAACGTGGCTGGCGTAAAGAATATATGTCCCAGCACTTGCTGCTCGAGCCCCACTTGGTGATACAAAAGTTACAACAGGTAAAGGAGAAGTCATTAAAATCTGAATTATTTTTCGCATGGAATTATCCAGACCTCCAGGAGTGTCTAGTTCCAAGATCAAGAGGGTTGATTGATTACTCGTAGCATGTTTAATGGCACTTTCAATAAAACTTACAGAAGGTGGGCCTATAGGACCTTTAAATTCAAGCAAGGTTGCAGTTTTAGTTACATTTGAAAAAGCCGAATTTATACAAAATACTGACATTAGTCCCAACAAGATTGGGAAATGCTTTAGGATAAAATTTTTGAGAAAAATTGGATAGTACATATAATTTTCAAAATAAGTTAAAAAAAAGTACTTTCATGATTGATTATAAATTAGTCTCATAAAATAATCGTAACCGGCAATGTCATCCTAAATAATTTTTAAATTAGCAATTTTACAGTCCACTTATTTTTCCTATTAATAAGTTTTCAAAATATGAATCTCATATTAATGATTCAAATAGTCAATTCTTTTTTAATTATTTTGTTATCATTTCGAGTCTTGTTATGACACTATTATAACTCTATGCAGAAATTCATTATAAGCATTTCAGTTTAAAGTCAATCTTCAAAATAAGTAATTTGTAAAAAAATATCATTAGACCGTGGAAAAAGAACCAATTTTGATTGGACTTACAGGTGGCATTGCTTCAGGTAAAAGTACAGTAATACAGTATCTGCGATATCAAGGATATCCTGTTATTGATGCAGATAAACTAGGACACAAAGTTCTGGAGCCAGGTAATCAGGGATATAAAAAAGTTGTGGATAAATTTGGAGAAGGCATATTAAACAAAGACAAAACCGTAAATAGACTTATATTGGGAGGAATTGTCTTTTCTGATCCTTATAAGCTACAGGTTCTAAATGAAATTTCTCATCCAATAATTGCTGAAATGGTTATGAAAGAATTTAAATCAATATCCTCAATGGACCAAACAGGGATAGTTTTCTTGGAAGCAGCTTTATTAATTGAAGCAAACTGGTATAACATGTGCCAACATATTTGGTTAGTAACTTTGGAGAAGGCTGAAGCAAGTCGAAGGTTACAGAAACGTGATGGCTTGAGTGAATCTGAAGCAATATCGAGACTTGAATCCCAACTCACTGCAAAAGAAAAAATTGCGTACGCTGATGTTGTATTACGTAACGATGGATCTAGGAAAGATTTATTGTCTCAAACACAGCATGCACTCGAAGATCTAAGACAAAATTAAATAGAAATAAATAGGCAAATACAGTTTAACTTACTTAGCAAGGTTTTTTAATGAAACATCCAATGCACTTGATTCTTGACAGTTATTCTAAACCAGCAATTTCAATGTTTTGGAAAAGGCATGGTCTTGGAATCATGGAACATCTGGTTCCAAATGAATTTTTCTTCACAGACAGTGACACACCATTAGAAAAACTTATCGAAAGAGATATATGGTCAGGATGGAAAAAAATAATATTAATTGGATCTTCAAGTTCCATAAGACGTGGATTTAATACTTTAATGCAAGCCAGCAAGGAATGCCGAAGTACATTGGAGATTGGCTTATGGCCACTAAACCTACAGAAAATTGCAGCTTATATAGCTCAGTCACCGTCAAGTTTAAGACCAATTCTTCAGGTATTCAAAGCAGGTCACACACTAAAGGTTGACGTAATGAAAGTTCAGTTTCTGACTCCTTCTCTTGAAACAAGATTTTTTTGGAATGATTTGGTAATAAACAGTACTCAATCAAACGCTGATACTACCATTTACATTGATGAGCAGAACAGCCAAGTGGGTGGAAGATTCCGATGCCGCATTGCATTCCATGATGAAATATTAAGCTCACTCACAATGCATCCTGGCAAGTTGATGAGGTCTCCTGTTCTAAAAGTTTATATTAAAAGAGAAGTTGGTTTAAATTTTACTGAATTATTAAATCAATTTAGGCAAATATTTACATTTGAAAAGGGAACCCCAGAAGAAGAAATGCTTCTTAAAACTGGTAAACAGGTTGAGATTCAAGGGAACTGGGCAAATTTAAACCTCAACGTGACTGCAATAAAGGATTCTGTGCAGTCAGTGCACTTTAGCGTAGATCGCAAGTCTTTCTCGCTAATAGTTCCTGGGAAACCAATTTTGATACCTGAAAGTGCCAGAAAAATGATCCCTGCATTTCGACCTACTGGCGTAATTGCCAACAACAGGGGTAAATCCGGTAAATTTTAATCCAGTCTAAATTAATTTAGTAGGTTCTCACTTACTGTAATTTACAACTTTAATGCTTCTTCTTTAGATATTTCCACCTTCTCTTCAGATTTTATATCTTCTTTATTTTGCGAAGATTCCGTTGCTTTTGATGGAATAGAGCTATCATCTGGAAGTAATTTGGGGATCTGTTCAGGAAGAAGTTTCTTCATTTTCTCTTCTGTTGCAGTTAGACATTGCCCCTCAAGAATTCCTCCAGTCTGAATAACAAGTGAACCTGCTAGATTAGTTATATTTCCAGTTACTCGTCCTTTTGCCATTATTTCAATACTGTTGGAAGCAAACAATTCTCCTTCAACTGATCCATTTACTTTAATAGTAGATGCTCTAATGGTGGCATCTACTTTAGCAAATTCTCCAATAATAACTTCACTTATACTGTCTATTGTACCATGCACTTCGCCATCAATCCAGATGGGTCGCATTCCAAAAATTTTCCCCTCAATTCGCATACCACGACCAATATAAGTAGGAGCTGTATTTACGGATGGTGTTTTTTTGTCTTTTCCAAACAATTTTTACTCTTATTATTTAAATACGGCAACGATAGATTTTTTGAAAACAATAAATATTCTATGAAAAGTATTAAATACGTAAAACGTATTTTAAACAAGATAATTATTTCTTCTATTTAGACAAATATAAATAAAAATCTATATTATTATATGGTTATTTAAAATTCAATTTTCAAGAATTTTTTGTTTTAAATTGAAACCTTTTTGACAGAAAGGTAAGATGCTTATCAAGAAAGAAAGAAAGAAAACATAAATTAAATAAAAATGAATTTCATCAATTTTATTTTTCATCACAACACTGTTAAAAAACACTCAAATATGTTAGGAATTAGATTTTTTTTGGGGTTAACAATTTTAATAACTACATGTGTAATTCCTTGTACAATTTTTTCATTAGAAAACAAACAATCCGAGGATAGATATAAGAAACTTTCCAACGAACTGCGTTGTCCTACATGTCAGGGACTATCTGTTAAAGATTCTGATGCAGGATTTTCTAATAGCATCAAAAGCAAAATTCGTGAACTAATTAAAAAGGGTAAATCTGATAAAGAAATAAAGGAATATTTCGTTGAGAGATATGGAGAATGGATTTTGCGTACACCTCCAGTTTCAGGTTTCAACATGGTGTTATGGCTATTGCCTGGACTTACCATAATAACAGCCTTCTTATGGATGCTTTACAGGTCAAAAAAATGGGTAGAAAAACCAAAAAAAGAAATGATCAGACTCACATCTGATGAGGAGAAAAAAATAATGGATGATCTAAGTCGTTTTGAAAACAGTTAGTTAGTTTATTTCATGCGGAACGCATTAAAATTATTAAAATCAATACAATAATCAATTTGGTCATGCACCTTAAAATTATCTAGGTAATCCGCATAATATTTGCCTTCTTTTTTCAAATAAGTTTCGACGAATGACTGGTCAAAATTTTCACGTTCATCCAGAGAAAACATGCGGGCAGCAGCAGTTTTTTCAGAAAGTTCAAGCAATACGCGTAAATCAATAAGATTTTTCATTTCCGGAATGAATACTGTTGTACCCCACACAAACAGAATCATTTCTGGGGCAAGAAAAAAAGGCGCAGTTGTAATTTCAAAATTATGTATCATTTCAGGAAGTTTATCAAAATATACTTTTTTTCCCTTGCTATAGGGAAGCAATACGTCTTCAACTATCCATTTTTGTATTTCTTTAGATCGCCACAAAGTTGATGTTGCTTTATTACTTGATATATTCTGCTTTTGAAATTCTGATCCCAGTACTTGAGACAGATCAAGTCCAGAAACAAGTATTTCTTGGTCTTCCAGGGCTTCTGTCATTTCACTTACAAAAAAAATATGACCACACTCATCTGGACCTCCAACCCCAACTATCAAAGGGAGTTGTGGCGATTCAAGCTTGAGTTTGGCAATTTGAGCTGACAAATCAGCCGCAGTAATTTTACTTGGATGAAAAATATGAAGAATATCTTGAAGATACTGAAACTGCATTCCGCCGTTATGATTTGTGTCTTTATTACTACCTGCAAAGTTCCGGGTAGTTTCAGATAATTTTGATTGAAGTTCCGGCAGTTCAGTAAACCAGAAAACATCATTTTCTGTGAGGGAGTTGTTTTTTTGAAGGGCTTCAATTGTGTTAAATTGTAGAACAGAAAGTTTTGAATATGATTTCCAGTCTGAGTACTCGATAAATTCTGAAATTAATACTATTTCAAAGTCACGATCGTCGAGAACGTGCAATAATTTTCGAAAATTATCCCAACTTTCTTGATCGAAACCAACAGTAAGGCTGTCAATGTCAAAAACAAGAAGACGTATGTTGTTTGGATGAAAATCTAGCATGAATAAATTATAGCATTTTTAATTATTTTTTTCAGTTAATAGTCAAAATTTTTTTTTTGTAAAGCAATTCGAAAATGATAAAAAGACATACACAAATTTTTTCTACAATACTCCGTTTGTTAGACATGTCTCTTGCTTTTGCTGCATGGGAGCTGGCATATCTGCTTCGTTTTATTTGGTTTGATTTTCCGGCCGCAGTACTTATTCCAGAACATCATGAATATTTAAAGGCAGCATTTTTTGTTACAATTTTATCAGGTTTTGTATTTTCCTTCATAGGTATATACAAAATGCACAAATCCATACACCTACGTCATGAAATTTATAGTCTATTGCGTGGAACCTTAATGCTTTTCCTTCTTACATTAGTAGCTGCCTTTTTCTATCGAAATTTTTCATATTCGCGAGTTCATACAATATATTTTCTAATCTGCTTTATAAATTTACTATTTTTGTCAAGGTTTTTGACAAGATGGTGGCTAGAATGGCTCCATAAAAAAGGTAAATATATTGAAAATATACTTATAATTGGAGAAGGAGACTCCGCATGTAAATTTATTGACAGACTTGAACGTTTAAAAACATGGGGAATAGTACTTAGAGGGGTGATTGAAACAGGAAGCAAAATCAAATCAAATATTCCAGCAAATATTCCAAGACTGGGTGGAATTGATAAACTAAGCCTAATTATTCAAACACATAAAATAGATCAGGTCTTTATTGCACTGTCTCCGCACGAACAGCAGTTCTTAAAAGAACTCAAGGAAATTCTTTCCGAACAGTGGGTTGATGTCAGGATAATACCAAATTTGGGTACTTTCCGAACATTAAATACCGAAGTTGAATCTTTTGATGACATGCCAATTGTCACAGTTGTTCAAAGCCCCATGACTGGCTGGAATCAGGTTTCAAAAAGAATAATTGACATTGTTGGAGCATTGATTGCTTTAGTTCTTTTTGCTCCCCTAATGTTGATCATTGCAATAGTAATAAGAATAACATCTTCAGGTCCATCTCTATACGGCCAAGAACGTATGGGGCTTGATGGACGTACTTTTAATGCTTTAAAATTTCGATCCATGCATTATGATGCAGAATCTGAGACCGGTGCCGTATGGGCCACTGAAAACGATGACCGCCGAACAAAAATAGGTACCGTCCTAAGAAAATATAGCCTGGATGAACTTCCACAACTTTTCAATGTATTCAAAGGAGAAATGAGTCTAGTTGGGCCCCGGCCTGAAAGGCCTGTGTTCATTGAGCAGTTTAAAAGTCAGATACCAAATTATATGTTACGGCATAAGGTCAAAGCAGGAATAACAGGATGGGCACAAATCAATGGATGGAGAGGAAATACATCACTTGAAAAACGTATTGAATTTGACTTGTATTATATAGAACGCTGGTCAATCTGGTTCGATATTAAAATTTTGTTTCTTACCTTTTACAGAGGTTTTTTTGGAACTAATGCTTATTAATTGTTATTATTTTGGTTTCAATTTGTATTGAGTTATAAAAAGTATTAATTCAATGTTAACCATATCAGACATGAAAGTATTTATTTGCTTTAGTTGATTGTTCTGTCGGAATTTATAAATACTTCATTTCAATTAATTTTTACTAGCCAACATTCAAAACTGCTGGTTCTTAAACAACTAATATCTCACCTAGTTTATAAAGATTCATTATTTTTCATGATAAAATTAAAAGTCCCTAAAGAAATCAAAAAATTTAAGAGGGAAAGTTAATTGTCGTAAACTAAGTCGTTTTAAAACAATTAACATCATTTAGCGCATTTGGATTAGTGTCAGGTGGATCTATCATTATCCCAAATAAAGACTACGCAAAAAAAATGGGATCATTCTAATAGAAATTACTCACCATACTAAAGTTAAAAAAATAAAGGTTTTTATAATCATGAAAGCAGAGAGTATCTTCTTAAGGTTTTCACTCATCTTTTCAGCAATTTTACTGACAGTAAGCTGCGCAAAAAAAAATTCTAGCTCTTCCGAAAGCAGTGATAATTTTACAGTTTCCGAAATTGCACAAACATCAGGCAGTGACGGACTTTCAGGTTCCTTTGTGGTACCAGAAAATAGTATATCATTTTTACTTTCCGTCTTCCTTGATAACAATAACTCTGTTGTATTTAAGTCATTAACTGACCCTGATGGAATAGATATTTTAAGCTTTTCATCAACACCAAATTTATATCTTGATGCAAGTGGAAGTTCCGGCAGCAGTGTCACCAAGTACGGATATGCAAATGTACTAATTCCTCAATCTCCTAGCTTCAGTGCAAAAACAGGAAAATGGACTTTCACTGCATATAATAACGACCGTGTAAAACTCGCCCTGCGCAAAGGAGTTATTCCTTTAGAAGCAACAATTGAAGTTCAGCCCTTTATCACTGGGATAACATGGTCTGCGGAAAATATTTTAGACGCACTGACTATCTTGTCGGATATTTATCTTGAAAACGGAGTTAAAATAACAATCAACAACACTATTACAATTACTGAAGGTGAATACAGCTCAGTTTCACCAACCTTCACTAACACAACAACATCAGCTCTAGTAAAACAGGGTAGTTCAGATGCAGTAAATATATTTTTCATTGAGGATTATTCTGGAATTGGATCTGGCATACTCGGGAATGCTGCCGGGATGCCGGGATCAATGGGAGAGGTTAATTCATGGAATGGGGTTCTAGTAAGTCTCTCTGCACATGCGTCAGGTACTGTGCTGGATGCACAGCTGCTAGGAGAAACAGCAGCCCATGAAATGGGTCATCAGTTAGGATTATTCCATACGACTGAAAAAGGGGGTAATGTATTTGACATCTTATCCGATACCCCAGAATGCACAAGTAGCTCGCTGGATAATGACAGTAACGGGATTCTAACTGCAGAAGAATGTGATTTATTTGGAGGAGATAATTTAATGTTTTGGACATCATGGTCTTCTACATCACGATCTTCAGGAAAAAAACAGGATAAATTATCCAGTTTTCAACAATATGTTATAAAGCATTCACCTATAGCAAAATAAATTAATAGCTACTAAAGACCTGCTTTTATACACATGGACATAATAAACGATTTAATAACCAGGAAAAAAGTTAATTAAAATTTCCATAAAAGCCTAAAAAACACCTGTTAAAAAAACCAGCAGCAAAGTCAAAACTGCACCTCCCACAAAAAATACGTGCATTACAAACAGCAAAGAATGATTTTCACGAAGATTTTGAAGAATGGTAAGGTAGTTTTTAAACATTTTTTTAATGAATTGCATTTTTTCGTCTAAGGTGTGATTTGCTTCCTTTATCGAAAGGGCTATTAATTATTTTCAGGGTGAATATCAAATGTTTTTTTGTTAGTTTATCTTTTGATTTCAAGCTAATCTCTATGTGATGTTAAGTATAACTCTTAAAGATTTATTAACTAAGTAAAAAATTAAAAGCATTTAGATAAGATTTGTAATGCGAATGTAAGAGTTAACTATACAGATTTTTATGAATATTTTAAATAAGCTCCAGCCAGCCAAAAGGATCCGATTTTTTCCCATATTGAATGCCTGTGAGGTGTTTATAAAAACGAATAGCTATCGGTCCCGTTTCACCTTTTCCAACCTGAAAATCTTGACCCTTATATGCTAGCATACCAACAGGAGAAATAACTGCAGCAGTGCCAGCACCAAAAACTTCTGTGACCGATCCATTTTCTAAACCTTTGAGCACCTCATCTATAGTGACTCGCCTTTCTTCAACATTTAGTCCCCAATGTTTACCAAGTTCAATGACAGACTTACGAGTAATTCCGGGCAAGATTGATCCTGTTAACATCGGAGTAACTACGCAGTCATTAATAACAAAAAAGATGTTCATTGATCCTACCTCTTCAATATAACGGCGCTCCAATGCATCAAGCCAGAGGACTTGGCTATAACCCAATTCTTTTGCTTCTTTTTCTGCCAAGTTGCTGGCTGCATAATTGCCTCCAGTTTTGGCAAATCCTATCCCTCCAGGGACAGCTCGGATATATTTTTCTGAAACCATAATATTAACAGGATTAAATCCTTGGGAATAATATGGTCCAACAGGACTAAGAATAATAAAAAATAGATATTTTGATGAAACTTTTAGCCCAATAGCCTCTTCTGTCGCCAAAATTACTGGGCGAATATACAAGGAAGTTCCATCTTCATCTGGAATCCATCTAGAGTCCAAGCGCAACAGCTGTTTTAGAGCATCCAAAACTTCTTCAGTATCCAGTTCAGGAAGACACATACGTTGAGCAGTACGGTTCATCCTTTCAAAATTTTCTCGTGGACGAAAAAGTGCATGCTTTCCTGACTCTATTTTGTATGCTTTTAATCCTTCAAAAGACATTTGAGCATAGTGCAAAACCATGGAAGATGGTTCCAGCCTAAGTGCCCCATATGGTTTTATTTGCGCACTATGCCATCCTTTCCCTTCTCCCCACTCCATGCTGAACATATGATCTGAAAATACAGTTCCAAATACAACTCCAGAAAGCGTTTCAGGAGGAGTCTTAGTTTGCTCAAGAGTTACTTTTTTAAGCCTTATTTCCATTTAATTTTTTTATGAGCTAATTTAATTTCATGAATTCTAAAATTTATGATTCATATGCCAAATCTGACGATCTCTTTGCTCAGATTTAATATCATCATAGTTTATCCATACATAAGACAATATCAATCCCATACAAATAATCAGCAGAACAGCGAACCTACTGGTAAAATGGTAATTTTTATTCATTTATATTTTTTCCTAAAGGCTTTAAAATAAATAATCTTAAACTATAAAAGTATTGCTTGCAATCACCTAATTTTTTTCACTAATAAAGCAGTTTTGAACAGTAAAGGAATTACATAAAATAAAATTCTATTTGTAGATTAATTTTTTGATAAGGAATAGAAATTAAATAAAAAACAAACATAAATAACAATTAGTTAAGAAATTACTTTTTTTATTGACATTTTAACAAATATTCTGTAATGTTCATGTCTTAAAAAGGTATGTTGCATGGTTCTTGTATTATAAAATCGCAAAATTGCATATGAATTAACCGTAACAAACGATCCTTTTAAAAGATTTTGAGATGGTAATACTCAATCTCTTCATATGTAATAATAAATATTATTACAATTTTCGTTAATGATAAATTTTACAGAGCAGGTTATGCCGGTACGGATTTTTGGATTATTCGG